>Ga0364900_10157_pt2 | contig 24964 bp, 24 predicted proteins | sample ExccelJu500002D3_FD_206974 | JGI IMG/M metagenome (GOLD analysis project Ga0364900, IMG submission 206974) | Enriched cells from Trout Bog Lake Hypolimnion, Wisconsin, USA - BchlTB.July09.5000.02.D3 | ecosystem: Environmental > Aquatic > Freshwater > Lake > Hypolimnion/Profundal zone | place: USA...
GTAATAAGATTATCCATAAGCATCGGTTCTGCATCAGGAGAAGAATAATAAGCTAAAACCATATGTGCTTGATTGCCACCAGTGATTACGTTAGCATTTTTTGCTTCAACGTAAACTAATCTTAGCTTGGGAACCTGAACGCGAAGGGTAAGCAGTGTATAGTATTTGATGATTACAAAATCTTCGCAATCTCCTGCACCCTTGCCAAGAGTATCCATTGGTGTTGCCCAATAATCAACTTGCCCCCATATTGCTTGATCATCACCCCAAAGAATACGGCGATTAATGAATTCATTAACTCGCTTAATTTTGTCATATTCAGATTTATCCATGATGGCATTCATCATAGACTGCCAAGCAAGGAAGTTTGGCATTGCCTCATTGCCATATTTTGCAATCAACGTAGCTTGAGATTTTTTAAGATCTATAGCTGGAGTCACTCGAACAATCTTTTGGCTAGAGCAACTCCATAGAAATAATGCAAATACATTAATTATCATTATCTTTGACATTGTGATAATGACTATATTTATTTTTTTGCGTGGAATATTCACAGCATAATTTATAGCACTTTTAGCGTATCAGTGCCATTATATTTTTATAGCAGTCCAACTTTAGCACTTTAAAAGTTGTCTTTTACTTAGATCAGTATTGAAAATTACTTTATAAATACACTGAATACATTATTGCTAGACATAGACACTTCAGATGACTTTAAGTGACATAGATAAGGAAATTATTTTTTGATGAACTAATTGATTGCTGTTGTAAAGATTGCTGATGCTTAAATTAAAAAAACTATTCTATAAGTTTATTTACAGCATAGGTAGCAGAATGATATTTTTTAACTATGAAAAAGTGACGCCCACTTTCCTCACGGCTCGTTTAGCTTTTTGGGGCTATGCATTGGAACGTTGTTGATGAGTGCAAGTTAGTTGCTTCATTACTTCCAATTCTCTTTGTAGCTTCAACCTGCATACCCATTCTTTTACAAAACACATGTGCACTACTCAACTCATATACTCCTCCACATGTATCTTCTGCTAGGTAAGTATCAGGGCCTATTAGTGTTATTTTTGGATCGCATAAAGAGTTGACACTTCCGTATTGACCAACACAACCATTAAGTAGAAAAAAAACTCCACATAGTAAAAAAAATTTCATGACCATCTTTTACTTGTTGCGTTAAAATTTAGAAAATAATTTTTAAGCTATATTTTGATATAACTTTAATCCACTTGAATTAAATATTCAATAGGTAAGATAAATTTTAAAGTACAACATTTTTATAAACAAAATGTTAATCAGAAAAATACAAACAAGGAGTAACTTAATAACGGCGGATCATACTGACGAAGTTACCTTATCAGTTAGCCGGCAAACCTTCTATGTCAGGGCAAAAACCTTCCAGTGGAGCCTCTCTTGTCGCATACTGCAATCGGGTTCTGCGTATAGTCTTGCAAATGTGAAGAAAATAAGTGTGGTATTTATGATACAATGCGTCAAAATAAATAAACGCCTGCGTTGAATTTGTATTGATTACTCGGAACCCTACTAATGTAAGGCACTTGACCGCAAGTCGAGGACCAAATAAGAAAAGGTCTGCAGCGATGTTGGTCTTTTATTTTCATGGCATAGGTAAAGCTGAATACCTTAAAGCTCACTCAGTGCATCAGTTTTAAGCACAATCGGAGTAAATATGTACACTACCAAAATTCTTGAATACATGAAAAAACATGGTCAAAAGCTAGACAGAGAAATTGCTAAAGATACTGGGATACCATTAGATCAAGTGCGCCTAACTATTGCAGAGTTACAAAATACCAAAGAAGTCTCTAGTTGCAATGTGATTAACTTTGAAGGCAGTGTCGCTATTGAGGGTTTGCTGTGCCGAATTTCTGGCTACATACCGCCTGCAGCGCCTGGCAGAAAAGCCACAGCACAAACGGTTGTATCATAATCATTTGCACTATGCTTCACTGAGAGCACTTTCCTCAGGGCCAACAAAAGCACTTTCACTCAAACAGCCCTTCGCTTGGCTGATTGCAAATGGTTACTTATTAGTTGACGACAGGTCTTGGGGAACCAAGTACCGCGGGCAAATCTTGTTACACGCCAGCAAGGGCCTATACAACGATTATTATGACCACCTCAAGCTCAACACGAATATTCCATTACCAGCCAAAGATAGGCTCGAATATGCTGGCGTTGTTGGGATTGCAAACCTAGTCCACTGCTCCAGACAAAGAGAATTGCCAATAGGCATGAGCCATGAACAGCGCGCCAGTTTTTCAGGCATTCACCAAGAGCATTTCGGTTTTCTATTTGAACAGGCCGAACCATTGGCGCTTATGCCCTGTCGTGGGAAGCTGGGAATATTTGAGATTGATGTGAGTGAACTATTGTCTAGGACTCCTTCTGCTCAGTCTGAATTGTTTTAAGACGAACATACCAATCTGCCCTGCACCTTCTCCGCTTTCTGCAAGAGAGGTTTAAATCAATGCGTATATAAAGAACTTACTCTTCCTAAAAAAGTCCGAGAGAGTGTCTTTAAGAAAAAACTTTCACCTCCATTCTTTTAGAACGATAATACGCCGATATAAACGAAGTTGAATTTAACAGATATATTTCCTAACCATATGAATAAAATAATAATTTTATTAATCATCATATCTATCTATTCATCCAACGTCCTAGCTGAATATAAGCCCTCTGTATCGGATGAGAAAACGATTGAAACTGTTACCGTCAAAGCCAACGGTTCCAATGTAACAGAATATGAAAATATCACCTTAATTGAAACTGAAAAAGGGGTTGATTCCGATAGCCAACAGGATATTGAATACAACAGTAAAACTGAGTCAGTACAAGTATTAGAAGCTTACACACTTCAAGCAGATGGTAAGAAAATAAAAGTCCCCAAAGATGGGATTCGCACAACTGACGATCCTATCAGTAATGGTGCTCCCATGTTCAGTGAAACTAAACATAAAGTGGTCATTTTTCCAGATGTTAAAGTAGGAAGTCGCCTCTATATAAAATACCGCAATACTGAACATGCGCCTCAATTTAAAGGTCAGTTCTTTATGGCGCATTTTTTCTCACCGCACTTTATTTATAGAAATTTCGACATCAACCTCATTGTAAGCAACAAAATACCCGTACAAGTAGATAGCAAAGGGTTGGTAGGTAGCTTTGTGAAAGAGTTTAATGGTCAAAAATTTTATCACTATGTATTTAAACAAGAGGTTGCGTTACCCCCAGAACCGGGTCAAACAGACATAGAGGACTATGCGCCCTACTTCATGGCTTCAAGCTTCAAAGATCAAGCAGATATCGGTACCGCCTACCAAAAAGGCGTTAATGCAAGCACTATAGTCACACCTGACATACAAGCCCTTGCTGAAGAACTCACTAAGGGTATGACTGACCAAAAATCACAAGTGGATGCGATGTATCGCTGGGTCAGTAAGAACATTCGCTATGTCGCAGTTTATCTAGGTAATGGCGGCGTAGTTCCGCATGCGGCGCAAACCATCCTAAGCAATCGCTATGGGGACTGTAAAGATCACGCAGTTATTCTAGAAACGCTACTTAAGGCCAAAGGCATAGAAAGTAGTCAGGCACTAATTAACCTTGGCGAAGCATATACTTTACCCAAATTAGCAGTGATGGCGCCTCAGAATCACGTGATCAATTACATTCCAAGTCTTAATATCTACTTAGATGCTACTGCACAATTTGCACCTTACGGATCCCTACCTATGGATGATATGGATAAACCGGTGATTCTAACTGCATTAGGTCGCATTGGGCACACACCTGCAATGAAAGCCCAAGACAATTTGATCGCCACTAAGGTTGACATTACCATTGCAAAAGATGGCTCAATGACAGGAACGAGTCACAGCAGTATGACAGGAGCTGTTGAAATTAATTACCGAGGATTGGAATCAGCTGAAGCCGGTGTTGAAGATGAGGAGCTGGCTAGACATAGACTTGGCCCTGTCGGTGAAACTGGTCTCGGGAAGATCACTGCTAGCGACCCATTTAATCTGGCAAAACCATTTGAAGAGAGCACATCATTCACGCTAGATCCAAACTCAAACTTTCCTGGCCCAGGAGCTATGAAAATACCTGTTGGAATTACTGAAGGTGCGATAGCAAGGCTAGGAAGAAACAAACCTAGGGATACCATTAATTTTCCAACTGCATGCTTCTCCAACACCATGGAAGAAAGCTACACCATTACCTTCCCGACCAATACCCACATCACACGCATTCCAACAGATGTGAATTTTCAGAACGCCAGTATTAGTTACAAGGCTAATTATCACTTAGATGGACAAAAGGTAGATGTTTTCAGACGTTACCAATTAGAAAATGCATCGCACGTATGTGACGCCAGCAGTAATGAGCTTAAGCTTGCTTTCTTTAAAGTACTACAGCGTGATTTAAAAAGTCAGATATTCTATGACTAATAAAAAATGTTGTGAAAGAATTTTTTACATGCACACGAGAAATAGGCGCTCATCATAGAATGGTTATTTACAAGACTAATGCCTACAATGTCAATTTGATGAGCAGAGCAATTTTTAAATAAATTAAAACTAATACAAAGTATTAAAGGATAAGTGATGAGTGATGAAAAAAAAGAGGTTTGGGTAAATTACTTGGCATTAACTACGGTGATATTTGCCGTTTGTGCAACACTCTCAACTTTTAAGGGCGGTGGTTTCTCAACGAGATCAGTGATCAAACAAGCACAGGCCTCCGATGAATGGGCGTACTTTCAAGCCAAGGGCATTAAATCCTATATATACCAAGTTCAAGTAGATAAATTAGAGCTTGAGTTAACTGGTATTCAGCAGAGCTCAAACCAAAAACTTGCATCGGTTTATACGCAAAAGATTGCAGACTACAAAAATAAAATAGAAAAATACGAAAAAGAAAAATCAGAAGCTCAAGCCAAAGCCAAGCAACTTGAGGATCAGCGAGATGAGGCGCAACTTCATTCCAAGGCTTTTGGTATGGCTGTTATCTATTTACAAATTGCAATTCTCTTATCATCAATAGCTGGTTTGTTGAAAAAGAAAGTTGTTTGGTTGACAGGCACTATTGCAGGCTTAGTAGGTGTAATCTATTTTGCTGATGGATTTCTTGTCTTTTTATAAGAGTCATAATTTGGCATTCACGTTAAAATTAAGTTTAAATATCTAAACTATGAAATTAGAAACAATATGCTAAATTTTTTGATATCAACCATCGCGTTTTCATTGGCAATGTATGGCATGAATCGCTATTTTGATGCGAAGAACACTTCTCGCACCCGCTCAAGGAGTATGTTGGTCATGGTTGCAGCCACATTAACTTCAATAGGTGCGGGCATGGCAATTGATCAGTTAGATGGTGAGGCCGAACTCCATAAAAACGATCCATCATTGATGGAAATGGTAAAAAGTGGAGATTCATTACAAATTGCCAAAGTGTTGACTGGCTTTAATTAGAAATTAAACCCACCCTTGTAACCAAAAAACCGGGTCCATCAACACCCGCCATGCAATGATTTGTTTACGCTTCGTATAAATCGCTTCCAACTCAACCAAACTAATGATGCTAGACGGCAAGTCCGGCGAAATCAGCGCAGTGACAATAAAATGCTTTTCTTTATCTCTAGCCGTTACTGCCGTCCATTTGCTGCGCAGAAGCTTTTTAGGGTTTATTTTATACACACTCAAACCTTGACCTACTTTGGCTTAGGCTGTTTTGCCTAAAAAGTCGCCCTTACCAATCTCCACACCATTATGGCGCAAGATGGCATACGTGGTAGTGGTATGGAAATAAATATTAGGTAGCACATAATCTAAAAGGTAAGGTAAGCCTTTAAAACTAAGTGTGCGATCACGCATAGGCACGCTGATGTCTTTATCTTCAGAACCATTAATTTGTGCTGGTTCAAATGCTTCTAGTAGCGCTATGGTTTTATTGATACGCGCAATTAACTCTGCGAAGCTTGCCTCGTTATCTTCATACTTAGGCACTTCCTCACCTGCTAGCCTCGAAACCCCACCCTTAGCCATATCAGTTGCAATCTGCACCTGACGTGACAATGGAAACATGTCAGGATAAAGCCGCGCATTGACTAACACTTCTGGTTCAATCTTTTTCGCCTCCGCATGTTCTGCTGCCTTTTCAAGTAAGTGACGCAGGTTGCTTAAACTACGGGTAATCACTGGCACTGAGGCTTGATACATGGATATGGTCATTTGGATACTCCTGAAATATTAGACTAGGATTTAAAAGAATTTACTCTGGATCAAGTTCACGCAATTCATAAGCATCGCGAAATCTAGCATTAATGGCATCCATATCATTGTCTACAGACTGGCGCTGAACTACGGCTACCTGTTTAGGTTTATTTGTGCCCGTAGCCACTGGTGGCGAGTCAGCAAACCATTTAGCGAAAGGCGCCGCTTCAGCACCTATCGGCACATACCAAAGTTTTAATTCCGCATTCCAGCGCGCGCCTAATGACTTGGCTTGATCCTTTTCACTAAAAGGCACTTTAAGATTGATATTGTTGATGGCATCCATGATTTTCCTGACACTTGCGATTAATTTAATAAAGTATTTTAACTCAGACCTAGGTTGACTCAAGGCGCAACACTTAATTAAATTTATGGATTTTGGTCATAACTATCTGCAAACACATGATTTACTTCGCTATGCCCCTGCTCATCCTGGCGCACTGCTTTGATTACATCCACTAAGCGCGCATCCATAGGTAGATGCCAATAATCAATAGCAATTTTCGGCGCAAAAATATTTAAATCTGGATTAGCTTCCACTTGTTTTAAGTATGCGGTGTAGCTAATCACCGCCTCTTCCTCAAAATATCCAACAAGGCGATGACAGGTTCGCGGCACAAACACGTACATCACAAAATAAATATTCCAGAATATCGCTTGCGCAATCAGAATTAAGCAACGTTCGATCAGATTGGGTTTAGCCACTTGCACAAAAGTCATTAAATGCATGCGTTCATTTTCAGCTTCATCAAGAAGCACCTTAATCCAGCCTCTGTCGTCCTGCAGTCGACGCAAACAAGTGAGATGTTGCCACATCCCTGCTACCATTCCAGGCACTGCGGCAACAGTCTCTAGGACTACAGCCCTGTGGCCGTATCGTTTTGCAAAGAAAGTGTCCGCAAAAAAGCGTAAGACTAATGTAAATGCTTTGGCAAAAATGTCGCTAGCATTGACTGGTATATGGTTTTTCATGGTGGAAAGTTTATGTCTAGAATAATCAGATGAATTATTAAGAGAATCATGTCTAAGCTAAGTTCAATTGACATCCTCCCCCAGCTAAAGCAGGGGGGATTCCTACGGGCTGACGCGATGACTTGCGGATACCTTCAGTGGGTTCGTGCTTCACCGTGCGGCCTTGTTGCACCGTCACTCCACACGCTAACACGGCATGTCCTGCCGCTAATATATTGATTGCACCGACCAAATCGGCATTTTCTGTATAGCCGCATTCCACGCATTCAAACTTCGCTTGTGTTTGGCGATTGCCTGCTGAAACATGCTTGCAACACGGGCAAGTGCGGCTGGTATTGCGCGGATTGACCGCAATAACCTGACCGCCTGCCCATACTTGCTTGTATTCAAGCTGCCGCCTGAACTCAAACCAGCCTTGGTCTAGGATAGAACGATTCAAGCCCGATTTGGCTTTGACGTTACGTCCTTTGGCTTCTACCGTGCCTTTGGCACTCTTGCTCATATTACTAATCTGCAAATCTTCTATCACTATCATGGCGTGGTTTTGGCTGATGGTAGATGTCGTTTTGTGCAGGTAGTCTTTTCTGATATTTGCAATGGTGCTGTGGAGCTGGGTGATTTTGCCTTTCTGCTTTTTCCAATTACTACTGAATTTAACTTTGCGGCTTAACGCACGTTGATACCGCGCCAACCTTGTTTGTTTTTGTTTGAAGCTATTCACGGCCTCAAACACTTGTCGATTGCTGAGTGTGGCGAATCTTGCTATGCCTACATCCACACCAATAATGCTAGTTGTGGCGTGTTCTGGTTGCTCAACTTCACGCTCCGTTTGTATGCTGGCGTACCACTTACCGCACTTTTGTGAGACGGTGATGTTTTTAGCAAACCCTAACATCTCACGGCTATTGCGGTAGCGTATCCAGCCCAGCTTGGGAAGAAATATCCGATTGTTGTGTTGTTCGAGCTTGAAACCTTGCGGGAATCTAAAGCTATCACTCATGCCTTTCTTTTTGAACTTGGGGAAGTCAGCGCGTTTGGCAAAGAAATTCCTAAAACTGGATTCTAGGTTTTTGAGTGATTGTTGCAACGTTTGGCTTGGTGCGTCTTTAAGCCATGTAAGCTCACCTTTCCAAAGAGGCAGTAGATTGGCAATTTTAGTGTAGCCAAACTTGAAGGTATTATCTACTTGGTATTGTGCGCTCTGCCATGCCAAAGCCTTGTTATAGACCACGCGACAACATCCTGCGTATTGACGCATGGCACGGGATTGTTCACCGTCAGGCATCAATTCAAACTTATAGGCTTGCAAGCGCTTCATGCATCTATTATACTTGGTCTACGAGAAACAACAATGATATTAGACAAGGTAGAAACTGTGTGTTTTTAATGCACGTTCATTTGGTCTTTGTAACCAAATGTAGGCGAGAAGTATTTACTAAAACCATATTGGACGAATTGCGTCCGATATTTACGGCAGTGTGCAAAGACTTTGAAGCGGAGCTGGTGGAGTTTGATGGTGAAGATGATCATGTACATCATTTGGTGAATTATCCGCCGAAAGTGGCTATTTCCATGTTGGTGAATAGCTTAAAGGGAGTATCTAGTCGCATGATACGCAAAAAGAATTATCCGAGCATTACCATGAAGTTGTGGGGCGGCGCACTTTGGTCGCCTAGCTATTTCGCGGGGAGTTGTGGCGGCGCACCAATTGAGATTATTCGGCAATATATTGAGCAGCAACAAACACCGCATTGAACGGCTTCACCGTTCGCACTTACATCCTCACCCTAAAGGACGAGGTTTTACGCGCTAACTGATAAACACATTACTAGTTTTTATATAATGAGGCATCTAATTATGAATAATGCAATGCCCCCACCCACTAAGCAGCGCAACAATCCATTACACGGGCTAACATTAGAAGCGATCTTGACCTCATTGGAAGCTCATTTTGGCTGGAATGGTTTAGCAGAACGTATTCCAGTGCGATGTTTTAGTAATGATCCAAGCATGGCTTCTAGCTTAAAGTTTTTACGTAAAACACCTTGGGCAAGGGAAAAAGTAGAGAGCTTGTATGGCTTTATGCTACGTGACATTACTCGTACTGAAAATGGTGTAGCGAACAACGAAGTAGAGGAATAGGTAAGCAGGAGTAAACGAAATTTACTTGCGCAAGGGATCTAGTAAGGCCGATAGGCCGTTATGATCAATCTCCTGCATTAACTGTAATAATCGCCCTAAATCAGTCGCTGGGAAACCCTCACGCGCAAACCAGTTCAGATATTGACCAGGAAGATCAGCCAGTAAACGCCCCTTGTATTTTCCATACGGCATATTCATTGTGACTAAGCGTTGTAAATCATCGGAATTCATATTTCTCAGCAATAGTCAGGGATAGGGGTATTTTATCAGATAAGAAGTTGAACAAAAGTGCATAAATTTTTAAACTAAATAAAGATCTAAGAATTGCCAATTGGTCTTACAGTTATCATTAAATTGTCGCATAATTATGTTAGGTTAAGTGTATTCATAATTTTTGTTAAACCTAACCTACACTAAAATTTATTTAAGGAATTTACCCTATGATCAATAGCAAACTGGCAACTCTGTTTTCTATTTTAGTCTTAGGCCTAGCTATTTCTTTCACAGTGCTTGGGAGAGATGTTGCAAATGAGCAATACATGGTCACTGCAGCACAGAAAGACTATGACGAAGCGCAGGCCAACTTCGATAACATATCAAAAGTGATACAAAAGCAGGAGAAAGTAGTGGCACAAGAGCAGCTACTACTAAAACAACAACAAGACAAACAAGAAGTCGCAAAAACGCAACTAAGCAAGGCTAAGGTACAGCTAGAAAAACAACAAAAAGCTCTGGACGATGCTTGGAATAAAGATAAGCGCTAAAACATAGATCATTTTCAATCAAACATAAATCTGTTACTCTTTGTTAGCGCTTATATTGTTGTCAATATTGGGTTTGCGCAGCTTCCATTCAGATTTTAAGTAATAGCATCAATACTCAAGCGCAGTAGAAAGATAACCAATATACCCATGAAAAACAATAATTTCGAGTCCATAGCGTTCGCCTAAGTCAATGATTGAGCACTTTAAAATAGTCATTATCGGTTCTGGTCCCAGCGGCTTATCAGCAGCAGCGCAAGCAGCAGAGGCTGGCGTATCTCACATACTCCTTGAAGCCGATGCGCAACCTGCTAGCGTGACGCGTAGCTATCAAAAAGGCAAGCATGTGATGGCGGAGCCACGCGCCCTTCCCTTACGCAGTCGCATGTCGTTTGGTGCTGGACGCCGTGAAAGCATATTAGAGAAATGGGAAGCAGAGTTAGAAAAATTTAACATCAACTTTCGTCCCAACTCAAAAGTTAGCGGCATCAAAAAAGTAGATGGAATTTTTCATATCAAGCTGGAATCTCGCGTAAAACTCACTGCAGATTTCGTGATTCTTGCCATTGGTCTACAAAGCAATATTCGTATGCTTAATGTGCCTGGGGCCGACCACCCACGAGTGCAGTATCAGCTGGACGACCCTGACGAATTTAATGGCGAGCGCATTGCAATTATTGGCGGGGGGGATGCCAGTATGGAAAATGCTCTTGCCTTAATGCCCAATAATACGGTGACTTTTATCACGCGCTTAGATGGCTTCTTTAACTGTAAGCCAGATAATGAAAATCAGTTGCGCGAGGCAGCAAAGCGTGGTGACATCACCCTGCTGCTAGACACACAAGTGGATGCTGTAGAGTGGACTGAGGGCAACATCAGTCCCTTGAACATTATTGCCAGAGCGCCACATGGTAGAGAAGAAATTGCTTGCGACCGTATTATTGCCCGCTTAGGAGCAGAACCCCCTCGCAAGTTACTAGAAAGCTTCGGTATTACCTTTGCTAGCGCAGAGCCCTCATCCCCCCCGCAACTTTCACCCACCTACGAATCTAACGTACCTGGACTATTTGTTGTAGGTGCATTAGGTGGTTACCCACTGATCAAGCAAGCAATGAATCAAGGCTATGATGTGGTGCAACGGCTACTTGGTATTGACGTAAAGCCTGTAGATGAAATGTTGTTGGAGGAAAAATTCAAGGTCTGCCCCCACATTAAAAGCGTTGAACACGGGCTAGATAAGATTCGCGTAAACTCAGAATTACTTTCTAAGCTCTCACCACTTCAGTTACGTGACTTTATGCTGGAAAGTAAACTCATTACTTTAAAGCCCGGAGATATTGCTTTTAGACGTAACGATTACAGTAACTCACTCTATTTTATAATTGAAGGAGAGCTAAAAGCCTACGTTGACGATGGAGATATTGCAGATTTCAACCTACAGGCTGGACAGTTCTTTGGTGAGATGGGTCTTATATCAGGACGTCGTAGAACTGCTACGATTGAAGCCACTAAAAGCTGCATATTAGTCGAAGCGTCTAATCACACTATGCAACGCTTGATTCATACCATGGAGCCAATACGCTCACTAATAGACGATGCATACCTGCGCCGTGCGGTACAAATTTACTTAAGATTACCACTTTCTAAAGCCACCCTTAACGGCTTGATGGCTGAAGCCAAAATTAATTACTACGAAGCAGGTGAAGAGCTATTTCATGAGGGTGATGTGCCAGATGGTCTTTATATGATTAGACGTGGCTCAGTCACCCTGTCACGCATGATTGGCGGCAAGGAAGTAGTGCTCTCTTACGTCTCCGCAGGTAACTATGTAGGTGAAATGGCTTTGGTATCCGGGCAACCACGTGTAGCAACTGTGCGTGCTACAGTAAAAACTGAAGCTATTTTACTGACAACAAAAAGTATACAAGAGGTCATCGCCCAATATCCTGCAATACAGCATGAGATGAATAATCGTTACCTAAAACATGTTGAGCACGAGATTCACGATGCAGCCACACAAGCCAGTACCGATGCAGGTAATTTAATTAGTTTCTTAGTTCAGCAAGGAATAGGTGATGCGACTGACGTTCTCCTCATTGACGAATCGCTCTGTATAGGTTGCGACAACTGCGAGAAAGCTTGCTCAGAAACACATGAAGGCACCTCTCGACTAGATCGTAAAACTGGCCCCATTTTTGACCAAGTGCGTGTACCTTCGTCATGCCGTCACTGTGAAAACCCTTTATGCATGACAGAGTGCCCTCCCGACGCCATCCGACGTGAAGTCAATGGTGAGATTGTGATTTTAGATAACTGCATAGGTTGCGGCAATTGCGTAACCAACTGCCCTTATGACGTGATCCAACTGGCATCGATCGACCCCAATCGCAAACGTGCCAGTCCATTAAAATGGCTATTTGGCTTAGGTTCAGAACCAGGGGCTTGCTCTTCTGGCGCTGTGGATGCGGTTAAATTGGCGGTAAAATGTGATATGTGTAACGGTGTGGATGGAGGTCCTGCATGTGTGCGCTCATGCCCAACTGGTGCCGCTATTCGAATGGGGCCTGAAGAGTTCTTAGATTATGCAGTGTGGCGCAATAATAAGGTGGGCGAATAATGCGTAGCCGTAATTTTTTGGAATATCGCAACTTTCGCTACCTTAAACTATCACTTATATTGATGGCGGTAGCGATTGCAGCCTATATCATGCATAGCCCGACGATCGGCGCTTATGGCGGCACTTGGCTAGGGTATGTTCTTGGCACTATATCAGCAGCCATTGTCGGCTTATTACTATGGCTAGGGGTGCGTAAGCGTAGTTATTTTGGCTCTGGTACCATGCAGGGATGGTTATCGGCACACGTTTATTTAGGCATATCTCTTATAGTATTAGCCACATTACACTCTAGCTTTCAGTTTGGCTGTAATGTACATACCTTAGCTTATGGTCTGATGATGGCCGTCATTATGAGTGGCTTCTATGGCTTGTATGCTTACTTTCGTTATCCACATTTACTTACCGAAAATTTAAGTGAAGATAGCTTTGAAGGCTTAATGCAAGAAATTAGCAAACTTGATAAGTTGGCACGAGTCAGCGCATTGCATTTACCCGATGAAGTCATAGCAATAACCAATCATGCTATTAACAACACGAGGATTGGTGGAAAGGTCTTGGAACAAATAAAAGGCCAACAGGCAGATTGTCCAACCACCTTAGCAGTAAAAAAATTACACAGTTTAAGTAAATCAATACCAGTATCTCAAATTAAAACGCATCGAGAGCTTTATACTTTAATGTTAAGACGTGAATCACTGGTCGGACGTGCACGCCGTGACATTATGTTGCGCGCCAGATTAAGCGGTTGGCTCTATGTACATGTGCCGCTATCCATTGCCCTTCTCTTCGCGCTTTTTGCCCATATTACCGCTATCTTTTTTTACTGGTAAGTTTCCTATGATTCACTGCTTACTCATCCAAATCACACAAAGCCCGCGTGGATTAGAAATACGCCAAGAACGCGATATTAGCTTTGAACGATTAACTGTAGGACGAGGTTCTGATTGTAAAGTTTATTTACCTGATTATAGAGTCGCCTTGCATCACGCAAGCATTCAGCATGGTGAAGATGGCAAACTCTATATTAGCGCTGAAGCCAGTCGGACTATTGAGGTTGATGGGTATTTAGAAGAGGTAGCCGCATTAAAACCTAATATGCAAATCATAGTCGGGCCATACTTACTTAAAGTGGAAGCCATGGACGGCAAGGATCACATCAGAATAAGCTACCAGCTAACGCAGGAAGCGACCTTGATGACACAACCTCGTTTAGCGACTAATTTAGTTGCAACTGGATTGTCTATGCGCAGACCGGCACTGTGGTTGGCCGCGATCATTGCGCTTATATTTCTAGTGCTGCCAATGACTTACTCCCTGAACCCTTGGTTCCAACATGTAGCTCAGAAGATCCACTTACCACTCAATGAGCCGCTCAATGCCGGGCATCTATCGCCAGGGCACCTAGCGTTGAGCATTAAGTGTAATACCTGCCACCAAAAGCCATTTACTGCTGTCACTGACCAAGCCTGCGAAAATTGCCACAAGTCAGTCAACCACCATATTGCTAACCCAGTTCTGCATGACAAAGTATTTAAAAAAGTACGCTGCACAAGCTGTCATATGGATCATCGGGGCCAAAAGGGACTAATCCGCAAAGACAGTCAGCAATGTGTAGCCTGCCACGGTAAAATTAAAACAATTTACGGTGATAGTAAGCTTAGTAACATCCATGATTTCAGTAGCGACCACCCCGCTTTTAAACTAAGCTTCAAAGGCGGTGCCAATGGTCAGGATACTCGAGTGGCACAGATTGATAAATCACAATTGGTGGAACATTCTGGCCTTAAGTTTTCGCATGAAGAGCATTTCGACAAGGCGTTAATTGAAACGCCTAGCGGTCACAGTCGCGATATAGATTGCGCAGATTGCCACCTACCTAATGATGCAAGCACAGGTTTTAAGCCAATTAACATGCCTCTGACTTGTCAGCAGTCTAAATGCCACTCACTACAACTATCGCCGCCAATAGAAGGTCGCGTCGTTCCACATGCCTCAGAAAAGACAGTGATGATCAGCTTGCGTGAAATGTTTGCAAGTCGTGCAATGAACAATGCGAGTAAAGATGAAGTAAGCTCGAATGCTCTTGAGAAGGTGCGTGTATGGGCTAAAGCTCAGACCAACCTTAATGCCAAAGCGCTCTTTACTAAAGAAGGCGAAGGCACCTGTTTGGAGTGCCATGAAATAACAGCCAATCCTAAAAATAAAGAGACCCCTTGGAAGGTTGCTTCAGTGCACATCACAGATCATTGGTTACCAAAATCGCGTTTCCCGCATGACAAACACAGCACAGCTAAATGCACTAGTTGTCACGATGTAATGCATTCAGACAAGAGCTCGAACATTGCTATGCCAACTATAAATAAATGTCGTGAATGTCATGTTGGAAGCAAGCAAGCGCAAACTTTAGTTAGCAGCACCTGCACTACATGCCACGGCTTTCATGATGTTAAAGCAAAGGTGATGGTCAAAATTCCAAAATAAAAGCAAGCCATTAGGCCACTAGTTATTTAAAGAAGCGTTTAGTGCTTTGGAGTGACCACACAATTAAGTGATATCGCGCTAAAGTAAGGATTATTGACTAGCCGGTCTGCCACTTCGCCTTCAGCCTGAACTAATGCTCCACTCTGCGCAAAGTACTCATGGGGTAAGTACACTTCTGCTTCAACTTTCGCCCCTATGTAATGAAATACGACACGTTGCGGGACCGGAAAGCCTTCCAACAGCGGCGCTAAATGTTGCAATAAGATATCACGCCCCGGCATGTGGCTTGCGTGGGTGTCATGCTCTAAATCATCTTCCGGATCCACATGCACTAACACGTCCGAAACGGAAGGATGATTTTTAAGCACACGGGCACGGGCACGCTCGGCGATGCAATGCCCTTCTGATACGCTGATGCGCGGATCGACCAAAATATGTGCGTCTACCAATGCACGATGCGCCATGCGGCGCGTCCGCAGTTCATGCAAATTCACCACACCAGCAGTATCAATTAGAGTAAGACGAATACTATCCACTTCTTCAATCGAGAGACCAGCATCAATCAGCTCCTGAAACGCATCCCAAGCAAAGACGATTCCCATACGCACAATCATAAAGCCAACCACAATGGCCGCTACCGAGTCAGCATAAATAAAACCAAGTAAATTAGCACCAATACCAACTGCCACCACCAAAGACGAGGCCGCATCAGAGCGTGCATGCCATGCATTGGCAATCAGCAATGGAGAGCGCAAACGCTCCCCTACATGGAGCATATAACGGAATAAACTTTCCTTAGCAATCAAAGCAACGCCAGCAACCCATAATGCCAAAGGCGCCACTGGTGGTAAGTGCCCTATATGCTGAAGCTTTATCGCAGCCGCCACCATAATGCCAACACCTGTTAACACCAGAATCGCCCCCAACACAAAGGAAGCGGCGGTTTCTACACGACCATGTCCATAAGGGTGACCGGCATCGGCAGGATCTTTACTATGATGACTGGCCACTAGTACTAAAAAATCGCAGACGATATCTGATAACGAATGCAAGCCATCTGCAATCAAGCTTTGGGAATGGGCAAAAAAACCTGCCACGATCTGAAGTAAGGTAAGCGATGTATTAACGGCTACACTGATCCAAATGGAATGATTAGCGAGACTGTCTCGCTGCGGGTCATCATAAGAAAAGTCGCTAGGATCTTGTTGGCTCATGGTGTGAAGTTTATTGTTGTATTTTCAGATTATACGGCCATTTTAATAATTAGATCATTAGCTGATTTATTTAAGCGCAATGACTCAATATTTAATCTTAAGTATAGTAGTTTGATGTAAATCAAAAATAACTTAATTAAACTAATTTATATTGGCAACATTACAAAAAATTTTTAAAGGTTGTACATGATGATAAAAACTTTAAAGTGGCTTTTACTTCTGGCGACGGTTGCAATAACACTTTCACCGATCACTAGTTTTGCTGTTCCCTCATTTGGAAGACAAACAGGTATGGACTGTGCTGCTTGTCATATTAGCTTTCCAGAGCTAACGCCGTTTGGTCGAGAATTCAAACTTAATGGCTATACTTTGGGAGAAACTCAAACACTTCCACTTGCAGTCATGGCACAGTTTGGCGCTACCAACATGAATAAACAGTCAAGCGATAGCACAGCTTACATGGCTAAACAAAATGATCCACAGTTTGAAGGTATGAGTGCCTTTCTCGCTGGCAAGATTACAGATTATGCCGGCGCCTTTATTCAGTGGACCTATGAAAACGTTGACCATTTCAGGGATAACGGGAGTATTGGTCAGCATAGCCATGTCGACCAAGTTGATATCAGAGTTGCTGGAAACACTGAATTTATGAATAAAAACTTGATTTTTGGGTTAGATTTAAATAACAACCCCTCCGTGCAAGATGTTTGGAATACCACCCCAGCATGGGGCTATCCTTACAATAATTCAAAAGTGGCTTCTCTTGGCAGCTCTGCTGGTGGTGTAAATTCGCCAAGTTATGCAGCACAAATTGATAGCGGACTCGCTCAGCAGGTCGCTGGTGTTGGAGGTTACTTCTATTGGGATAGACATTTATATGGAGAGCTGTCATTTTATGGTGCAGCAGATAAGATTTTCAGTCCATTAAGTTATGGAAACTGGTATAACAATTCTTTATATTCAGTTCTAGCTGGCAGAGATAATCCTTATTGGCGCCTTGCATGGAATCAAGATTGGGGCTCTAACTCATTCATGGTAGGTACTTACGGAATGCAAGTAAATGTATTCCCTGATGCTACCAATCGAAATGGTCCGACTGATCGTTTTACTGATATAGCGTTTGATACCCAATATCAGTTCTTGTCCGACCCGCATGTATTTTCAATGCAAGCAACATATATTCACGAAAAGCAACACTATGGTGCTTCTTTTGACCCTAACTGTAACGTCGGAGGTCCATGCAATCAAGATAATCAACTTGATACATTTAAGGCTAAGGCCAGCTATCTTTTTAATCGTAAATATGGGGCAACATTTGCATACTTTCAGACAACTGGAAGTACTGACACCGGTCTTTACTTAAATGGAAAGCCTGACAACAGGGGCTATATTGCTGAATTAGACTATAACCCTTGGACAAATGTACGTGTTGCACTTCAATATACTGGATATACAAAAATTGACGGTGCAAACGCTGGTTATGATGCAATTGCACCAGGAAGAAAAGCTAGCGACAACAATACTATCTTTCTAAACACTTGGTTTGCTTACTAACCCCCTTAGGAGAATAGTCATGAAAAATCGTATATTGCTGTCTCTCGGATTAATTACTTTAGCTTTAACTTCACCTGCCTTTGCAACAGCATCGGGCGCTAAGCTTGACAGTCAACTCTGTTCAATTTGTCATGGTCGGGGAGGTACAACCACAAATGAGCTTTTTCCTCAACTGGCAGGACAACCTACGCCTTATTTTATTGCGCAAATGAAAGCCTTTCGAGATAAGTCTCGCTCAGAAGAAAATGCTAAACGTTTTATGTGGGGAATCTCGTCAAGACTTTCAGATCAAGACATAGAGGAGCTGGCGTCATTCTATCAAAAACAAATTCCACTAAGCCTGGGTAAAATTTCTGATCAACCGAAGTACGACTTAGGAAAGAATATTTTTACAAATGGCCTTCTAGATAAAGCAGTCCCACCTTGCATGGCTTGCCATGGAGAAAAAGGTGAAGGGGTAGGATCAGCCCCAAGATTAGGTGGCCAGCATGAAGCTTACCTAAAGAGACAGCTTAAGGTTTTTTATGGCAATGAGCGCCCAGCTGCGGTAGCAATGCATGAGGTGGTCAAAGGTTTGTCAGAAAGTGATATCGAGGCTATAGCACAATACCTTCAAGCACAATAAATATCCCTTAACCTACAGCAGTCAAACAACTGACTGGTGTAGGTTAAAGCTAATTCAAGTCAACTAAAACTCCTATAAGTTGACGGTACTTACCATCAGCACTTATCATGCAACTCTATGAAAACTCCAACAAGACTTGAACCGTTACTTGAAGACGGCTTAATTGACGACGTTATACGCCAACTAATGAGCGGCAAAGAAGCCACCGTCTATGTGGTACGTTGCGGCGATGATGTGCGCTGTGCCAAGGTATACAAAGAGGCCAATAAACGTAGCTTTCGGCAAAGTGTGGATTACACTGAAGGTCGCAAAGTCAAAAGCAGTCGTCAGTCACGTGCGATGGAGAAAGGCTCTAAATTCGGTCGTAAAGCTCAAGAAGAGGCATGGCAAAGCGCTGAGGTGGATGCCTTATATAGACTGGCCGCCGCTGGTGTATGTGTGCCTAAGCCATTTAATTTTTACGAAGGCGTATTATTGATGGAGTTGGTGACCGATGCCAACGGTAATGCAGCTCCTAGGTTAAACGATGTAGAACTGACTGCTGAGCAGGCACGCATTTACCACCGCGCCCTCATTCAAGAAGTGGTGCGTATGCTGTGCGCTGGGATCGTGCATGGCGATCTTTCTGAATTTAATATCCTACTAAGTCAAGATGGGCCGGTCATTATTGACCTGCCGCAAGCCGTTGATGCCGCAGGCAATAACCAAGCTAAAGGCATGCTAGAAAGAGATGTAGACAATCTTGCAAGTTACTTTGGACGCTTTGCACCTGAACTGCTTACCTCACAATACGGCAAAGAGATTTGGGCGCTATATGCCCACGGTGATTTGAAAGTGGATACAGTGCTTAGCGGACGCTTTAGAGAAGAAACTAAAGCCGTTGATCTAAAGAGCGTGATGCGCGAAATTGAAGATATCAAAAAAGCAGAAGCTAACCGCCTATTATTTAAAGCAGAAGCTGAAGCCCGGCCAGATTAAGTCAAAAATCTATATGAAGATATGCTTCATTCAAGCGGCCACTGGCTTTAGATAGATTCAATAGCGCCACTTACCTCACCTAACCTCTTTAGACGGCCGCCAATACTTAAGCAGCAAGGCATTAGACACAACGCTAAAACTACTTAAAGCCATGGCGGCACCTGCGATTACTGGACTGAGATAGCCCATCGCAGCGAGCGGAATACCGACCACGTTATAAATAAAAGCCCAAAACAAATTCTGCCTGATTTTGGCATAAGTCCGCCTTGAGATTTCAATGGCATTCGCCACCAAGGCAGGATCTCCACGCATCAATGTAATGCCTGCCGCATGCATGGCAACATCAGTGCCTGTTGACATAGCAATGCCGATATCCGCTGCTGCCAAGGCTGGCGCATCATTAAGGCCATCGCCCACCATAGCTACCAGTCTTCCACCCTGCTTCAATGCAATAATAATATTAGCTTTATCCGCGGGTAATACCTGAGCGTAGACACGGCTCATGCCGACCTGACTAGCAATCGCGTTGGTGCTACCTAGGTTATCACCAGAAATCAATACGGTCTCAATGCCAAGATGTTGCAGATGCAGAATTGCGCTTTTTGCGCTAGGTTTGAGAGCATCACCAAATGCGAACATGCCTAATAGTATTGGTGGACTGCCTAAAGTGGATTGACATAACCAAGACACACTACACCCATTAGCTTCTAATGTAGCATCCTGTGTGTTAAACAAAGCCACATCAACACCCAGTTCAGCCATCAAGCTTGCATTACCAAGATGTAACTGTTGCTCGCCAACTTTGGCGCTGACCCCTCTCCCTGCTAAGGCCTTAAGGTCGTGTGCTGGGATTAGTTGTAAGTCTTGCTTTTTCGCGGCGCTGAGCACAGCCTTAGCTAAAGGGTGCTCACTACCAGCTTGTAAGCTCGCTGCTAACAATAATAGATCTTCTACCGAACCTAATGCAGGATAAACTTCAAGCAATTGCGGATGACCCTCGGTTAAGGTACCGGTCTTATCAAAAGCCACCACCTTAATGGCATGGGCTAATTCCAACGCCTCCGCATCTTTAATCAGCACCCCATGCTGCGCTGCAACACCAGTCCCGACCATAATCGCGGTGGGTGTCGCAAGACCAAGTGCACAAGGGCAAGCAATCACCAGCACCGCTACTGCATTCAGAATAGCCAGTTGCCAGTCCCCACCCAAGACGCCCCAAACTAGAAAGGTCATCAAGGCAATCGCAATCACCGTAGGCACAAAAATGGCGCTGACTTTATCTACTAAGCGCTGAACGGGGGCTTTTTTTGCCTGCGCTGATTCAACTAAACGCACAATACGCGACAAAACGGACTCAGCTCCCACAGCACTAGTGCTTACATAAAGCAAACCATCGCCATTAAGGGCGCCACCTGTGACCTGATCCCCAGCTTTTTTGACAACAGGCAAACTTTCACCTGTGACCAAGGACTCATCGACTTGACTCTGGCCGTCTGTCACGCGCCCGTCAACAGCGATACGCTCGCCTGGTCTCACCATCACGACATCACCAACCTGCACTTGCGCGATAGCCAATAGTAGCTCTTTCCCATCTCGGAGCACGCTAGCGCGTTCTGGACGCAAGGCATTAAGCGCGCGGATAGCTGCGGTGGTTTTTTGTTTGGCGCGGCTTTCTAGCCATTTACCCAGTAAGACTAAACTAATGACGATGCTTGAAGATTCAAAATATAAGTGCTGCATTATGTGATGCGAAGAACTAAACCATAGATAAACGCTTAAACCATAAGCCGCTGATGTGCCTAATGCCACCAATAGGTCCATATTGCCAGCGCCAGCTTTAAGGGCACTCCACCCAGCTTTATAAAAGCGCCAACCTAACCAAAATTGCACTGGCGTTGCCAGTAGCCATTGCAACAAGGCTGGTAACTGTCCTTGCCAACCCAACCAATGCGCGATCATGGCTAACAGCATCGGCGCTGACAACATTGCTGCAAGCAACACTGGCCAACCTGGCATGGTCGTGGCAACGGCAACAGTGTCATCATGCAGCAATTGGGCTTGGTATCCGGCAGCAACGACCGCCTGAATCAGCAGCCCTGGATTCACGGAGCGCTTTGCACCAATCACCTGCGCGGTTTCTAGCGCAAGATTGACCTCAGCGCTTATGACGCCAGGGACTTTGGACAAGGCCTTTTCTACCCGATTTGAACATGAGGCGCAGCTCATGCCTTTAATCGCTAATGTCCACTCACCATTTTCAAGCTGTGCCAAATAACTGCCCTCTGCCTATTCATATTTCGTTAAAAATAAAGCTGGTTAAACTATAATGCCCTAGCAATGCGAGCGAGTATTTAGTGCGCATATGCCATAGAATATACTTTTATTTATGAGATGTGAACCCATCATGCAACATCAGCCAAGCACCAGTGCAAATCTCAAAATAAGCACATTCGAGCGGAACTTAAGCTGGTGGGTGCTTGCATGCATCGCAGTGGGCATTACTTTAGGTCAATTGGCACCCCACTTATTTCAAGCCATCGCCAATATACAATTAGCCCAAGTTAATTTGCCTGTTGCCGTTTTAATTTGGCTAATGATTATTCCCATGCTACTCAAAATTGATCTCACCAAGATGCAAGAAGTAAAACAGCACAGCAGCGGCTTTATGATTACGTTAGCGATTAACTGGCTAGTTAAACCTTTCTCTATGGCACTTTTGGCGGGACTATTCATACATCACTGGTTTGCGCCCTACTTACCTAGTGCAATGATTGATAGTTATATTGCCGGCTTAATTCTACTTGCCGCAGCACCTTGCACAGCCATGGTCTTTGTGTGGAGTAATTTATGTAATGGCGATGCCAAATTCACATTGTCGCAAGTGGCGGTGAATGATTTGATTATGCTGTTCGCCTTTGCGCCCTTGGTGGCTTTACTGCTTGGAGTCGCCGAAATTCAGGTGCCTTGGGCCACGCTAGGCTTATCTGTAATGCTATTTATTGTTGTGCCGATGTTAATTAGCCAAATCTGGCGTTACTTTTTAAAAGAAGACGCAATCAAAGCCACTTTGGCTAAACTGCAACCATTATCCTTAGCAGCGTTGCTACTGACATTGGTGTTGCTGTTTGCATTTCAAGGTCAACAAATCATAGCGCAACCTATGATTATTCTCTTGTTGGCAGTGCCGATTTTAATTCAAGTCTACTTTAACGCTGGCTTAGCGTATTGGCTGAATAAAAAATTCAAGGTAGCCCATTGCGTGGCAGGGCCATCAGCGCTTATCGGTGCCTCTAACTTCTTTGAATTAGCGGTAGCCACTGCCATCGCCCTATTCGGCTTTAACTCTGGGGCCGCGTTGGCAACCGTAGTCGGCGTGCTCATTGAAGTGCCAGTGATGTTATCGATAGTAGCCATCGTCAACAAAAGCCGCCATTGGTATGAAATAACTTAATTATTTACAAACTATTGAGAGTGTAAAATATGAATACTTCTGAAGTGATCGGTTATATTGCAGCATTTTTAACCACCTTTGCATTTGTGCCGCAGGCGCTCCATTCTTGGCAAACCAGGGATTTATCTGGGGTTTCATTGCCGATGTATAGCTTATTTAGTCTAGGTGTACTCGCGTGGTTAATCTATGGCGTGATGATCGTTAGTTGGCCAATTATTGCAGCCAACAGTGTCACCTTAATCTTGGCTTGCGCCGTGCTTGGCCTTAAGATTTTACACCTTAATGATTAAGCGCCTTTTGGCACAGTCATTCACCAGGTAAGGCATACACCATCATATTGTCGCCGGCGGCATACCCAAAAATCGCATTACCACCAGCAGCTACTGCAATATATTGCACGCCATCAATTTCATAGCTGATTGGCGGGGCGTTCACACCAGCATCAACTTTAGTTTGCCATAGCCTCTCACCGCTATTGCTACTGTAAGCATTGAAGTTACCGTTACCCTCGCCCATAAACAGTAAGCCACCTTTTGTAGCCAACAAACCACCTGTCAGCGGCTGATCAGTTTTTACCTGCCACTTCATTTTACCTGTGCCTAAATTAATCGCCGACAATACGCCCCATCTCGGATCTTTAGTTGGTTCAGAAGATGCGTAGCGTATCGGTGGCAGACCATCTTTACCATCCTCTTCAACTAAGGTGTACATGATTGGTGCGTGTATCGCGGATACGTAGCTAATTTGATTAGCTTCATCTAAAGCCGTTGGACCCCAATTAGAACCACCCAGTATCCCTGGATAAAGCACGGCGCCTTCCTTAGTTGCTTTGGCAAAGAGATTCTTCTGTGGCACAAAAGCGTCTGACTTCATCAACAACTTACCCGTTACTCTGTCATTTACATAGTACCAACCCGTCTTACCAGCTTGACCAACGGCTGGTATACTTTTGCCTGCATGCTGATAATTAAACAATACTGGTGGGCTGGCTAAATCGTAGCCCCATACATCGTGCGGGACTTGTTGATAATGCCATTTCAATTTACCAGTTTCTGTATCTAACGCAACCAATGAAACCGTATATAAGTTATCACCTGGTCTTGAAATATCATTCATTTGTGGTGAAGGATTGCCAGTGCCAAAGAATAGCGTATTCGTCTTATTATCGATAGCTGGAGTGCTCCAAGCTGAGCCGCCACCGAAACGCCATGCATCTTGATTATTTTTCATGTTGGCTTTTTCTGCAACCACGTCACGATTTAATGTAACGCCATCTGAGGTTTTTTCAGCAAAAACCCCTTCCCAGCCTTGGGCAGGAATCGTATCAAACTGCCAAATGCGTTTACCATTATTCACATCATAAGCCGCCAAAAAGCCAGGACGGCCATAACGACCATCCACGCCAATGACTGCGCCTAGTGGTGCATCCAATCTAGGTTGATCAACATGCAAGCCATAGCCTACACCGGTAATCCCAATGATCACCTTGCCGTGATAAACCACAGGGGCCATAGCAAGCCCAACACCAGTGCCACCATAGGCTTCTTGATGGCTCTTAGCATCCGCTTTACTTAAAGAGCTAGTACTTTCAGTCAGGGCAGTATCATCAGCGACATCAATGTCCCAAACCTTGGCGCCACTTTTAGCATCAAGCGCTATTAAGCGTGCGTCTACGGTACCAATAAAAACTTTGCCATCACTAACCGCCACACCGCGATTAGCTGGGCCACAGCACATTTTCCAGTTAGCACGACGTACATGCTGATAGCGCCATAATTCTTTGCCCGTTTTAGCATCCAAAGCCACTACATGATTAAACGGCAAGGCTAAATACATCACACCATTGGTGACGATAGGCGTG
>Ga0364900_10200_pt1 | contig 24951 bp, 31 predicted proteins | sample ExccelJu500002D3_FD_206974 | JGI IMG/M metagenome (GOLD analysis project Ga0364900, IMG submission 206974) | Enriched cells from Trout Bog Lake Hypolimnion, Wisconsin, USA - BchlTB.July09.5000.02.D3 | ecosystem: Environmental > Aquatic > Freshwater > Lake > Hypolimnion/Profundal zone | place: USA...
CTTGAGCTTGAACTTTACCGTTCAATGCCAAAGTGCAGGCACCAGCGGCAGACAAGATCATAAATTGACGACGGGTTGGTTTCATATATTTCTCCAGGTTAAATAAAACATTTATAGATAAGACTAAGTGCAACTAAAAATGTAAAGACAGAAAAAATTTGCTGGACTCTTGGCCCACTAATTTTTTTCTCTAATACCTTGCCAGCTAATAAGCCTATTAGTGAGCCAATAGCAAAGGGAATTGCGATTAATAAATCTAATATACCTGTGACTAGAGATACAAATGCACCTCCAGCCGAGACGATGGCCAGAACACCCAATGACGTTGCCACTATCGCCTTCATCGGAAGGTCGGTAAATTTTTTGAGGGAGGGAACGATGATGAAGCCTCCACCAACGCCAAGTAAACCTGATAAGAATCCAGCGCATGCACCAGCAAACATGAGAGACCTAGCGCAGGGAACAGTCCAAATTAATTTGCCAATAGACATATCCAATTGACATGGAGGAGGTTTTTGTAGAACGGGCGCATTTCCAGCGATAGTCTGAGTTGCTTGCATAAACATTCTTGTGGAAACGTAAATTAACACGCCACTAAACATCAACAACATCGGAGTGTTTGGCGCGCGTTGTGCCACCCATAATCCAATAGGGGAAAGAATAAGGCCAAATACAGCCATAAACATCGCTGCTTTATAGCGCAGCACCTTTTCTTTCAGTCCAATAATTGCTCCAACCCCTGCAGATAGGGCAATTGCGGATAGAGCTATTGGTCCTGCCTCAGAAATTGGCATATGAAAAGCAAATACCAATAGCGGAACAGAGAGTATTCCACCGCCTGCTCCGGTTAACCCCATCAAGACACCTATAAAAATGCCTAAGGCTGGTGCGAGAAAAAAATGCTCCATTACTTAGTTTTCAAACGGTCTGGCTAACCATTCTCTACCCTTGAGCATTGCATTCCAATAGAGCCAAGGAAGCACATCTTTTTTCAAGATCCACGCAAGCTTGGTCGCCTTTAAAGGATTGATTAACCATGGGAAGGTAGGTAAAAGTTTGCCCCCAAAACCAAATTCCGCAAGCACAATTTTTCCTCTCTCAACAGTGAGGGGGCACGAGCCGTAACCGTCATATTTGAGAGGCATTGTTAGTTGATTTTTGTGGGCTAATAAGTTTTCGGCAACTACAACGACTTGTTTTCTAGCTGCGGCAGCTGTTTTTGAATTGGGTGATGAGCAGCAGTCACCTAGACCAAATATATTTGGATAGCGAGTGTGCTGTAAAGTGAATTGATCAACCTCTACCCAACCTGCCGAGTCGGCAATTGGACTGCCCTTGACGCAGTCTTGGGGTCCTTGTGGCGGAACAACGTGAAGCATATCGAATGATTTTTCTATTTGCGTGGAATTACCCTCAGCATCTTTTACTGCAAATATTGCCTTCTTGTTTGGTCCATCGATTGAGATGAGATTGCAATTGAAATTTAATGTGGCGTTATATTTTTTAACGTACTCCATTAGCGGTGGTACAAAATCTGCTACACCAAATAAAGCTGCGCCAGCATTATTGAGTTCAACTTCTATATTTTTGAGATTGCCCTGTTGTTCCCACTCATAGCAAGATAGATACATTGCTTTTTGTGGGGCACCCGGACATTTAATTGGCATTGGTGGTTGAGTAAAGATTGCTTTGCCAGCTTTCATGTTCTTGACTAGCTCCCATGTATAAGGAGAGTAGTCATAACTGTAGTTTGATGTCACACCATTTTTTCCAATAGTGTCTATCAAGCCAGTGATAGCGTCCCAATTTGTTTTCAATCCAGTTGCTACAGCGAGATACTTGTATTTGATAGGTCCGCCACGTGCAACGTTAACTTCATTGGCATCTGGATTAAAGCCAGTTATTTTGTCATTAATCCAGGTGACGCCTTTGGGTATAACGTCTTTAGTATTTCTCTTGCTATCCCTGACATTAAATGCGCCCCCGCCGACCAAGGTCCAGGAGGGTTGATAGTAGTGAACTTCAGATGGCTCTATGACGCCGACTTTTAGCGCTTGATCGCGATTTTTCAAGCTTGCAGCAAGCCCTAATCCTGCCGCTCCGCCTCCAGCGATCAGGACGTCATAGACTGCATTCTTTGGCTGATGGCTCATCTTTTCTCTCTTTCTATCCAATGGTTATATAGCTAACTTCTCTATATAACTAAAAGTAATATATATATAAGGGTTAGTAATAAGTGTCTTTTTACCAGCATTATTAAATAATTGCACCTAGAAAAATTACTTAGGCGAATGAAAGATGAACCCAGTTGTAAAAGGCTTTTTTGATCCAGATACTTGGACGGTTACATATGTTGTTTACGAGAAAGCGGGTTCAAAATGCATCATCATCGATTCAGTATTGAGCTATGACCCCAAGTCTGGGCGAACGCATACCAAGATGGCGGATCAGGTCATAGAGTTTGTAAAACAGAATGATCTGAAAACCGAGTGGATTCTAGAAACTCATGCTCATGCAGATCACGTTACTGCAGCGCCATATCTCAAGTCTAATTTAGGCGGCAAAGTTGCCATTGGGGACCACATCTCAGTAGTGCAGGGTGTTTTCAAAAGTATTTTTAACTTAGAAAGCTCATTTCCAACGGATGGATCTCAATTTGATCATCTTCTCAAAGATGGCGAGGAGATTCATTTTGGCAATTTGAGTTTCAAGGCGATCTTTGTGCCCGGCCACACCCCAGCCTGTATGGCTTATCAAGTCGGCGATGCAATTTTTGTGGGCGACACCATGTTTATGCCAGACGTCGGAACAGCCCGTTGCGATTTCCCTGGCGGTAATGCACATATCCTCTACCAATCGATGAAGAAAATTTTGAGTTTTCCGCCGCAAACTCGTTTATTCATGTGCCACGACTATCCCCCCAATAATCGTCCCGTTCAATTTGAAACCACGGTTGCCGAAGAAAAAAAGTCAAACATTCATATGCATGATGGAATTTCAGAGGAGCAATTCATTGAAATGCGCACAAAACGTGATGCCACACTGGAAATGCCCGTTCTGATTCTTCCTGCGATTCAGGTCAATATTCGCGCTGGAGATTTTCCGCCAAAAGAAGAAAACGGAATTGCATATCTGAAAATTCCGCTGAATGCAGTCTAAGAATTTAAGCAAGAATTCAATTGAAGGAGTGTCGTTGTAATGACAGATCAAAAACGTAGAGGTCAAATTAAGCAAGCGCCTGAGAACTTTATTTCTCAAGATCTCATAGCTGACCTGAATCAAAATGGTATGGATGATACCCGTCGTGGCTTTATGCGCTCAGGCTTTATGGCTGCACTTGGTGGGGCAGTTGGTTTGGGTTCATCTCTAAATGCCTTGGCAGCTGGTGAAGGAGACCCTGCCATTTTAGAGAAGCAAGTATGGCAAACAACACTGGGGAAAAATGTTGCTACGATGCCCTATGGAACGCCATCGATCTATGAAGCAAATTTAATTCGTCGCGAATCTCCTGGCCTAACAAGGGTATCGGCGGCATCTGTTGCCTTCACGCCATTGCAGGGCTTGTTCGGAATCATTACACCGAATGGCCTGCATTTTGAAAGACAACATCAGGGCTGGTACAACATTGATCCTGAAAAGCATCGCTTAATGGTGAATGGTTTAGTTAAACATAACCGCGTTTTCACGATGAATGATTTAATGCGCTTGCCATCGGTGTCGCGTATTCACTTTATTGAATGCGGTGCAAATACTGGATTGGAATGGGGCAATGTTGCAGTTCCAACGGTGCAATACACACATGGCATGCTTTCTTGCTGTGAATTTACTGGTGTGCCTCTGGCAGTGCTTTTAGAAGAGTGCGGAGCAGACCTTAAAAAGGGTAAATATCTGTTGGCTGAGGGTGGGGATGGATCTGGAATGACCAGAACTATCAATTTAAGCGATGTTCTTAATGAAGCAATTGTTGCTTGGGGCATGAACGGTGAAATGTTGCGTCCCGAGAATGGCTTCCCATTACGTTTGGTTGTTCCAGGTGTTCAGGGTGTTAGTTGGGTTAAATGGCTCCGTCGCCTAGAGGTCGGTGACATGCCATATGCAACGAAGGATGAGGCTGTGCACTATAACGATTTGATGCCAGATGGTATGGCGCGTCAGTACACATCGATTCAGGAATGCAAATCAGTTATTACAACTCCATCTGGCGGTCAGCAATTACTCGACAAAGGTTTTTATAACGTTAGTGGATTAGCTTGGTCAGGAAGAGGGAAGATTAAGCGTGTTGATGTCTCATTTGATGGCGGTAATAACTGGAAAACTGCTCGTCTTGAAACTCCTGTTTTAAGTAAAGCACTTACTCGATTCAATATTGATTGGGTGTGGGACGGCTCCCCAGCAATTTTGCAGTCGCGCGCTATCGATGACACGGGATATGTTCAGCCGCCTATTAAGATGCTTAGAGATGCTCGCGGTACTCGATCCATTTATCACAATAATGCAATCCAATCATGGAAAGTGGGCACAAACGGGGAGGTTAGCAATGTTCAAGTTGGCTAAATTTGCAAACTCTGCCTTGTTAGTGGGCGCAACATTTCTAGTAGTTGGCTCAGTGTGTGCGCAAAATTCAAGCGCACGATTTCCTGGCATTGGAAGAGATGCAACCCCTGCAGAGGTTGCGGCTTGGGATATTGATGTTCGGCCAGACTTTAAAGGTTTGCCTAAAGGCTCTGGTTCGGTCGAAAAAGGTCAGCAACTGTGGGAAGCAAAATGTTCTGTTTGTCATGGAACATTTGGCGAGTCAAATGAGATCTTTACTCCGATCATCGGCGGCACAACTGCTGACGATATCAAGACTGGAAGAGTTGCCTCCTTATCGGATAGAAAGCAACCTCAAAGAACTACTATTATGAAGGTGGCTACGGTATCTTCATTATGGGATTACATTTACCGAGCAATGCCATGGAATGCTCCTCGTTCACTCACACCGGATGATACTTTTGCGCTGGTAGCTTATTTACTCAGCATGGCTGAAGTTGTGCCTGATGATTTTGTTCTGAGTAATGCCAATATTGCGGAAGTACAAAAGCGCATGCCAAATCGAAACGGCATGACTTTGAAGCACGGGATGTGGAGTGCAAAGGGCGCCCCAGATGTTCATGCAACCGCTTGTATGAATAATTGCGTCCAATTTGTTCAAATTGGCTCTGAACTTCCTGACTATGCAAGAAATGCGCACGGCAATATTGCTGAACAGAATCGTCAATATGGTCCATTCCGAGGTTCTGACTCAACTAAGCCTCCTTTGACCAAGTTACCTGGCGCTTCAGGCGAGGGATTGGTCCATGCCTCCGAGACACATGCAGTCAGCAAAGGTCCATCGGCAATGTTTAAAAGTGAGAACTGTTCTGCTTGTCATGCAATGAACGCTAAATTAGTTGGTCCATCGGTTGTAGATATTGCTGCGAAGTATCAAGGGCAAAGTGGTGCGTTAGATAAGCTAATGGCAAAAGTAAAGAATGGTGGCTCGGGGGTGTGGGGGCAAATTCCAATGCCAGCACAATCTCAGCTATCTGATGAAGATCGCAAGGCGTTAGTCACTTGGGTGCTGTCTGGAGGCAAATAAAAATAAATTCATAAACGCAATATTTAGTTTGTTGAAAAGTTAATGTAGTTACGTAAAAAGCTTAATAAAGGAGTTTGTATGAATCAGCAGCGACGCAGCATATTAAAGTACTCAGCCGTTTTTGGTTTGATGGCTTCCACTGGGCTTATAAGTTTGGCTCAAGCACAGGAATGGAATAAAGCCGCCTTTGAAGGTAAAAGTTTGGATGATGTTTTTAAAATATTGGGTGCCGGTAGTCCAGATAAATCAGGCGCCATTACTTTGAATGCGCCAGACATTGCAGAAAATGGGGCTGTAGTTCCTGTTGGTATGACCACTACTCTCAAGGCTGAGCAGATGGTTATCTTGGTCGAAAAGAATCCAAGTTCATTGGCTGCCCAATTTTTTATTCCTGCTGGAACCGAACCTTTTATAACTACACGCATCAAGATGGGTCAAACCTCTAATATCTATGCCTTAGTTAAGGCTGATGGTAAGTGGAGCATGGCTGTTAAAGAAGTAAAGGTGACCTTGGGCGGTTGTGGCGGTTAAGCCTAACTTCTCTGAGCAAAATATTTAATTAATTACTAGATTACAAGAGGAACATATGTCAGATCCAATGCGTGTAAGAGCAGCCGAAAATGGTGGAATTGTAGATGTAAAAATTTTGATGAAGCATGATATGGAGTCAGGTCAGCGAAAAGATGCTGCTGGAAAATTAGTTCCTGCATGGCACATTACTACAGTCAATGTAAAGGCTAATGGTAGAGATGTATTAAATGGTCAATTTGGTCCGGCAGTTTCGAAGGATCCATTTTTGAATTTCAAATACAAAGGTGCCAAAGGCGACAAAATTGTTGTTAGTTGGGTCGACAACAAAGGTGATAAGCGCACTGATGAGGCAACTGCCTCCTAATTAATGCCTATCAATATTGCCTTATAGCTTTGAAAGGGAAACAAATGCAACGTAAATTCGCCTTTGGCTCTGCCATAGGAATATTAACGGTGAGCTTGTCATTTTCATCTTCGGTATTCTCACAAACTCCCTCAGACGAGATCGCAAAATACCGCGAGATGATCGCTGATGGAAACCCTTCAGAGCTATATGAGGCAGCTGGCGAGGATCTTTGGAAAAAACCTGCCGGTCCAAAGAACGCGACGCTTGAAAAGTGTGATCTAGGTCTTGGGCCAGGCGTTGTAAAAGGCGCTGCTGCGCAGTTGCCACGCTACTTTAAAGATACCAATAAGGTTCAAGATCTTGAGTCTCGCTTAATGACTTGTATGCAGACCTTGCAAGGCAGAAATCCAAAGGAGATGGTGGATGCTCCATTTCAAGTTGGGCCCAAGAAAGATATAGAGGCGATCGTTGCTTATATTGTGACCGCGTCTAAGGGTGAGAAAATTAAGGTTAGCACCAATCACCCAAGGGAGAGGGAGATGTACGAGCTTGGTAAGCGTGCATTTTATTTCCAAGGTGGTCCAATGGATTTCTCATGTGCCTCTTGCCACGGTGAAGATGGCAAGCGAATACGTTTACAGGACCTCCCTAACTTAACAACCCAAAAGGGAGCTACCTTGGGTTGGGGTTACTGGCCAGCATACCGCGTTTCCAGCGGTCAATTTTGGACTATGCAGCAACGCCTTAATGATTGTTATCGTCAGCAGCGTTTCCCATTTCCCATATATGGATCTGATTTAACTGTTGCCTTGTCTATGTACATGGCAAAGAATGCTAACGGTGGCACTGTCGAGACACCAGGATTAAAGCGTTAATAGATAAGAGACAGACAAAATGAAAAATAAAAACATTAAATCCCTCTTGGCCTGCGCAAGTCTTTTAACAGCAGTAGCTCTCCCCGTTAGCGGCGTTATGGCTCAGCAACAAAATGATCCTAAGTTCAACAAAATGATGAAGGAGGGGTTTAGAGCTGAAGGTATTGCTGGTTTGGATCGCATTCAGCAAGATGAAACACAAAAGTTTTGTTCAGATCCCGTATTCGCAGGCAGCGAAAAAGGCCAAGCAATGCGTGAAAAGATTCAGAAAATTAATATGGATAGCATTAGGCAGCCTTCTGATGGAAAGTATATTGGCGACTGGAAAAAGGGTGAAGCAATTGCGCAGAGTGGTCGCGGTGCAACTTGGACCGATAAGGCCGATACTCCAATTGGAGGCGGTTGCTATAACTGTCATCAAATTGATAAGAAAGAAATTTCTTATGGAACTATTGGCCCCTCTCTATGGAATTACGGGAAGATGCGAGGAAACTCCCAAGAGTTGATTGTGTATACCTGGAACCGAATCAATAATTCTAAAGCTTACAACGCATGTAGCAACATGCCTAGGTTTGCTCATTTTAAGCTTTTAAACGAGCAGCAAATTCAGGACTTAATGGCTTTATTGCTTGACCCTACTTCACCAGTTAACCAATAGGGATTCAAATTATGTCAATTAATCGTAGAGAGTTTTTACAAACTCTAGCAGTGGCTTCGGCTGGCGGATTTGGTCTGAATTCAAGTTTTGCTCTAGCTCAAGAATCTGCAAGAAAGTTCTATGACCTGCCTAAATTTGGTAATGTACATTTATTGCACTTTACTGATTGCCATGCGCAATTATTGCCAATATATTTTCGTGAGCCTAGCGTTAATCTTGGCATTGGGGCTCAAGAGGGTAAGACGCCACACCTAGTTGGTGAATATTTTTTAAAAGCTAATGGGATTCCAGCTGGTACAAGAGAGGCTCATGCTTTTACCTATTTGAACTTTACTGAAGCGGCAAAAACTTATGGTCGCGTAGGTGGTTTCGCACACCTATCTACTATCGTTAAGCAGATGAAGGCCTCACGGCCAGGCGCTCTATTATTGGATGGTGGTGATACTTGGCAAGGCTCCGGAACTGCTCTTTGGACAAATGGTCAAGATATGGCAGATGCTGCATTAGCACTGGGTGTTGACATTATGACGGCGCATTGGGAAATGACGCTTGGCGAAGAGCGTGTTATGGAAATCGTCAATAAAGACTTCAAAGGAAAAATTGAATTTCTTGCGCAAAATATTAAAACTGCTGATTTTGGTGATGCCGTATTCCCGGCCTACACAATTCGCAAAATGAACGGTATTCCTGTCGCAATTATTGGTCAGGCATTTCCATATACTCCTATTGCAAACCCTGGGTATATGGTTCCCAATTGGACGTTTGGTATTCAAGAAGAAAATCTACAAAAAACAATTAATGAAGCCAAAGGCAAGGGCGCCAAGGTTGTTGTTCTTTTGTCTCATAACGGCATGGATGTAGATTTGAAGCTGGCTTCTCGGGTTAGCGGCCTGCATGCCATTCTTGGCGGTCATACTCATGATGGTGTTCCGATACCTGTTCAGGTCAAAAATCCTGGTGGAATGACTTTAGTAACGAATGCCGGCTCCAATGGTAAGTATCTAGGCGTGCTTGATTTTGATGTCAAAGGGGGTAAGCCTGTCGACTTTAGATATAAGTTGATGCCAATTTTCTCCAATCTAATTCCAGAAGATAAGTCGATGACGGCCTTAATTCAAAAGATCAGAAAGCCATTTGAATCAAAGCTCCAAGAACAACTGGCTGTAACTGATAGCCTGCTATATCGTCGCGGGAATTTCAATGGTAGTTTTGATCAGGTCATATTAGATGGATTAATGGCGCAAAAAAATGCTGAAATTGCATTTTCTCCTGGCTTTAGGTGGGGTACCACCTTGTTGCCTGGTCAGGCCATAACGATGGAAAATTTATTAGACCAAACGGCAATTACCTATCCATATACAACTGTAAATATGATGTCGGGCGAAACGATCAAGACAATTCTTGAGGATGTTGCAGATAATCTATTTAACCCAGACCCCTACTATCAGCAGGGTGGAGATATGGTTCGTGTTGGCGGATTGCAGTATGCCATTGATCCGGCCGCATCAATGGGTAAAAGAATTTCTGAAATGCGTTTAAATGGAGAGCTAATAGACGCAAGTAAAAATTATAAGGTTGCTGGTTGGGCACCTGTTAGTGAAGCAGCGAAAAACCTTGGTGGCGAGCCTATTTGGGATGTTGTTGCACGCCACCTTAAGGATATTAAAACCGTTAAGGCAATTAAACTAAACGAGCCTGTAATTAAGGGTGTTTCTGGAAATCCAGGAATCGCTCCAATTTAAATTACTCATACCCCCATGAAAGTAGAAATGAAATTTTTGAAGAAACTAGCCGTACAGTCGGCTGTGGTCTTATTTGCTTTTGTGGGTTTGTCTCAAATAGCTCAAGGGCAAAATACTTCTCCGCCAACTAAAGTGGTTTATCACATAGATGACTCTGAATCACAGGGCTTAAAAGGGCTGAGAAATATCCGAAATCATTTGGACGTATCGCCTACCACGCAGATTATTGTTGTTACTCATGCAAATGGCATAGACATGCTGCTTGAGGGTGCGAAAGACAAGAAAAATAATGTTGAATATGCCCCGCTGATCGGCGCGCTTAAATCGCGTGGCGTTCGTTTTGAGGTGTGTGAAATCACCATTAAAACTAGAGGGCTTAAAAAAGATTCATTCATCTTGGATGCCGACTTTACCCCTTCGGGAGTTGTTCGAATTGCTGATTTACAGGCCAAAGATCACTTTGCATATATTAAGCCGTAGCCAAAACTTTATTTTGTGATTAATTTTTAGCAATGAAATATCTTTTTATTGCACTTGTCAGCCTTCTGTTGTCTGAGTACGCGTTTGCTGATTCCTTAGGCCCTGTTGAGCTCAAATCTATAAAGGTTGCGCCCAATACATATTTTGTTCAGGGATTCCCAGAGATCGGTTCAAGCAAGAATCAAAATTTCATCTCTAATGCTGGATTCGTAATCACCCCTAAGGGGGTGGTGGTGATTGATGCTCTTGGTTCGCCAGCTCTTGCTCAAAAGCTGGTTCACGAGATTAATAGACTTACAACTCAAAAAATTATTGCTGTAATTGTTACGCATTACCATGCTGACCATATCTATGGGCTGCAGGTTTTTAAGAAATTAGGTGCAAAAATATATGCACAAGAGCTTAGTAAAGATTATTTAAATTCAGATACAGCGCGTCAGCGTCTTGAGGCATCAAAAATTGATTTTGCCCCATGGATCAATCAAGAAACTGTGCTTACCCCTGCTGATTATTGGATTCAGAGTGAGGGTAAAGTAAACATTGGCGGGGTAAATTTTTTCATCTCTAAGGTTGGTCCTGCTCATACAGCAGAGGACTTGATGGTTTATGTGCCCAGTGAGGATGTGTTGTTTGTGGGGGATCTAGTCTTTAAAGGGCGCATTCCATTTGTTGGCAATGCTGATAGTAAGGGTTGGCTGGCTTCTTTAGATAAGATTAGCGCCCTGAAGCCAAAAATAATCATTCCTGGTCATGGGGCTTATTCACCCGATCCCGTACGTGACATTGAATTTACTAGGGGCTACTTAATCTACTTGCGAGACTCAATGGGTGATGCAGCTAGGAATATGGATTCTTTTGACGATGTCTACGCCAAGACGGATTGGGGTGAGTATGAAGGTATGCCGTTATTTAGATCTGCAAATAGAATGAATGCATACAATGTATATCTCTCCATCCAAAGTGAATAGAAGATGAACTGCCATAGCTGGATCTTAGCCGCTCTAATTTCTCTTGGGTGTATAGGAGTTGCTTTTTCCTCGCCTAATATTGAAAATGGAAAGAGTATTGATGACTCTAAGTGCTATTCATGCCATTCAAATAAATCTGGATTGGGTAATGGCGATATGATTTACACGCGAACAGATGGCAAAGTTAAGAATCTAGCTAGACTCCACTCTATGGTTTCCGTGTGTAATACAGAATTACGATTGGATCTTTTCCCTGAAGATGAGGAAGATGTGGTCGCCTATTTAAATAGACAGTTCTATAAATTTAAAAGATAGCAGATAGCTTCTCTGGTTTTTGGTTGCCCTTTTTAATTGCGAAATACTTTCTTAAGGCCCAATTTTAGGGGTGCACTATTAATATATCTATTAACAATATATAATATGATATATTGTTAATAGATATATTAATAGTGGAAAATCTCTATGTCTAATGCAAAAAAGATACTCTCTCAACAGCAATATTTGAACCCATTGCTGGCCGGTCTTCTGCTCGGATTGGTTTTATTGGCAACTTTTATCATTACTGGCCATGGCCTTGGGGCAACTGGCTTTACTACTAGATTAACAGCTTGGATTGGGATGCATGCAGTTCCAGCTGCAACAAGTGCAAATGATTATTTGGGCGGCATGGTTGAGGATGGCAAGCCTCTAAGCGCTTGGATCACTTGGCAGGTGGTTGGTGTAGCTATCGGCGCACTCTTATCCGCATTTTTAGCAAAGCGAATTCATATTCAATTGGATGGAAAGAAATATTTAGGCGGCACTAAACGTCCAGTTACTGCTTTGCTGGGTGGATTGCTTGCTGGATTTGGTGCCCGTGTTGCTGCAGGCTGTACTAGTGGTCTTGGGCTGTCTGGTGCAGCAGTGTTGAGTTTGGCTGGATTTACCTTCTTAGCGACGTTCTTTGCTGTGGGGTTACTGGTAAGCCGCTTAATGAAAGAGGAGAAATAAGATGAGCGAGATTCTGTCGGGTCTGCTTTTGGGAATGGGGTTTGGCTTTGTGCTGGAGAGAGCAGGTTTTGGTAATCCCAATAAGCTCACGGGACAATTTCGCCTAACCGACTGGTCTGTATTTAAGGTGATGTTTACTGCGATTGTTTTTGCAGCAGTTGGACTCTTCATTTTTGAGAAAGTTGGCCTTGTTGATGCGGGCAATCTATTTGTGCCTCCTGCATATCTGGGGGCTGCGGCAATTGGCGGTGCATTAGTTGGTGCTGGATTTGCTATAGGCGGTTATTGTCCAGGCACTTCAGTTGTGGGCTTCATGTCAGGCCGAATTGATGCGGCAATTTTTTTGATTGGACTTCTGCTAGGGACAATTCTCTTTGCGAGCACCTATCCAGCAATTGAATCATTGACCACACTTGGTGAGTATTCAAAAGCAGATTCATTGCCAGATGCTTTCAATATATCAGCCATGTCAATTGATGTAGTGATGATTGTGGCTGCAATCGGAGTATTTGTGTTGGGTTCTTGGATGGAAAAGAAGTGCAAGAACTCAATTAGTGATTCTTCAGTTTAATTATTTAAGGAGAAATGATGTCTAAGAAATCCACCGTAGCAGCTTTAGCAATGGCTTTGGCTAGTTTGGCAGTGGCGCCGTTAGCCCAGGCAGTAGATGCACCCGCCAATCCTCCAGGTTCTGAACAGAAAAATCCCTGTGGTCCTAAGAAAGAGACTGCAAACCCATGCGGACCTGCAAAGAAAAAAGCAGCCAACCCATGCGGTCCTGCGAATCCTTGCGGCCCTAAAAAGCGCAAAGCTGCAGAGTAATTAATCTATGCTTACGCAATCTAATCGTTGGTTGGCGGCTCAAGAGTTGGCAAGTATTCAGATGAAATACGCCAAGTCTGGTCGCACGCTTAACGAGGCTGCGTTATGTGGGGCTAGAGATTTTATTGAGTGGCAGCATTATCCAAATGATGATTTGGCAGATAAGCAAAGTGGATATGAGTTCTATTACCACGCTCATTCCGCAAATGAAATGCCAAAGGATGAGCATGGTCATTTTCACGTAATTAAGCGTCATGCGAAAAGCTTTCATCATTTAATTGGAATTGCCTTAGATCAAAAAGGCTTGCCAGTTCGCTTATTCACTACTAATCAGTGGGTAACCGGCGAGGAAATGGCTGATTCAAGTTTAGTTATGCGGTCTGTAGGCGGATTCCAGATGGATATCAAAGGTCGTATGGCTCCAGTAAGTAAATGGATTGGCGCTCTGATGCAATTATTCCAATCGGAAATTAAGAAGTTGGTTCAGGAGAGAGATCTAGAAATTGCCCGCTTGGCAATTAAGTTTGGTGATCTAGAGATTGTCTTGAAGTCTAGGAATCATCATGTATTGAGTGAATGCAAGATAGATTTAATCGGTCGGCTTTCAGAAAGTTTGTTGGCCGTAAATTCATAGGGGAGTAGAGATGAAAAAGATTCAGTGGCTATTAGCTTTCGTATTAATGGGTTTGGTAAATTTGGTTCAGGCAATTACTTTGCCAGGTCCAGTTGTCAGTGCGGATTGGTTAGCAAATAATCTATCTGAAGTTCAGGTGATTGAGGTACGAACCGACTTGGCGAGTTATCTTAGAAATCCAGAGTTCGATACTGACAAAAAAACAGGCAAGAAGTTTCTTGTTGAGGTGGGTGGTCACATCACAAACTCAAGCCTTTTGGATTTCAAGAAAGTGCGTGCAGAGCGTGCGGTAGATGGCAAGAAGATTAAGTTCTTGATTCCCGAAAAAGCAGATTTTGAGAAGTTAGTTCAATCTTTGGGCATCAATTCTGACAAACCGATCGTGCTAGTGCCTATTGGCCAAGATATGTCGGACATTGATGAGGCATTAAGAACATATTGGTCATTCAAGGTATATGGTGATGACCAGGTGGCAGTATTGGATGGTGGTATTGCTGGGTGGTTGAGTGAAGGCCGCGAATTTACAACCGCCAATAGTCAAAAGCCTACTGGTAATTGGTTGGCAAAAGCTTACCGTAAGGAATTGATTGCCAGCTCCGATGAAGTAGCGGGCGCCTCAAAGAGTGGTAAACCACAGTTATTAGATGCAAGGCAACCTGCTCAGTATCTAGGCCTTTCTAAGCGCCCTGATGTTTTGACCTTTGGTCACATTGCGGGCTCAAAAGAGTTGGCTCCTGAGTTGCTAGCAAAGCCCAATAATGGCGCTTTGTATTTCTGGTCAAAAAATACCTATGATGCCTTGATGTCAGCTAATGGTCTCAATACCAAAGGCCAAACTATTGCGTACTGCAATACCGGGCATTTGGCAGCCGGAGGTTGGTTTGTAATGTCTGAGCTAGTAGGGAATAAATCGACGAAGTTGTATGATGGTTCTTTGTATCTTTGGACGCTTGAAGGTCGTCCATTGGTAGGGGTTCCATTGAACTAAGGTTATCTAATGCCAGCCGTTAAAAACAATATCAATCTCAAAAAGATGCAGTCATCTGCAGATGATGCATGTCGTTTAATGAAAGTTTTGTCAAACAGGGATCGCATGATGCTCTTGTGTCAAATCAGCCAAGGCGAGATGTGCGTTAGTGAGCTTGAAGAGCGTTTGGATATTCATCAGCCCACCTTATCTCAGCAATTGACTGTTTTGAGAAACGAGGAGCTTGTTGAAACGAGGAGGGAGGGTAAGCAAATCTATTATTCCCTGTCTAATCATGTGGCATTGGAAGTGATGGATGTCTTATATCGAAATTACTGCAGCAAATAACTAAAGGAGTTTGAATATGAAATGCAATGTTGGTGGTACCGATCGAATTTTGCGTATGCTGGTTGGCTTTGTATTGATAGGTTTGGCAGCTAGTGGTGTAGTTGGAGCATGGGGTTGGATAGGGGTTGTTCCGCTTGCTACTGGTTTATTTAGGTTTTGCCCGGCCTACCCAATCTTGAAAATCAACACCTGTGGAGCCGACTCTTCATGTGAAGGCGGCCGTTGTAATAAATAAAACCCCTTAGGGGTAGATAGAATAGATTGCTCTAAATTTTAGAATTTGAATTAGTTTCTAATTAGCTCCTATCTACTCCTAATTCAATTAGCCATATGAAAACTATAGAAGTTAAAAATGCATGGCAAGGTGTTAGCGATTGTGAGAATTGCTCAATCAGAAGTTCGGCCTTATTTGCCGAATTAAATGAGGAGGACTTCTCAAAAATACACAGTCCAATTGATGATTTAAGTTTTGATGCAAATTCTGAGATTTATGCTCAAGGTGATCCCGCTTTATCGCTATATACATTGCGAAGTGGCTATATAAAGATATTGCATATTAATTCTGACGGTTCGGAGAGGATCGTAAGGATTGTGTTGCCAGGTAACTTATTTGGTATGGAGGCACTGATTGGCGAGAGATATGAGCACTCTGCTGTTGCGTTAACAAATGCGCATATGTGCAAAATTCCGAAGAAAATTATTGCTGAATTGGGCGAAGAGTCTCCGCGCTTGCATAGACAAATTGTTCGAAAGTGGGGAGAGGCTTTACTTCAATCAGAATCTTGGTTCTCGGAAATCAATACGGGTAGGATTGAAGTTCGTTTAGCGCGGTTTTTTCTTAAGTTGGCCAAAGAATCTGGATCATCAGCAATCGCGCCGCTATTTAAACGTGATGACATGGGTTTGATGATGGATGTGAAGTTCGAGACCATTAGTCGAGCGCTTGCATCTATGTCTGAGTTGGGTCTAATTTCCAACATCACCAGGTTAAGCGTTCAAATTCCAAGCATAAAAGCCTTAGAAGAATTTTCTAAAAAAGGCCTTTAAGCCTTTATTAATAAGCCGGCACATAGTAGTAGGGCATATAGGTGTGCGCCCAATATATTGAGCGGAATTATTGTGCTCATGAGAGGTTTGTCTATTTCCCTATTTTTTAATTTGATAGCACATTGAATGAATATTGGGGCTATTAAGATGGTTGCAAAGGTATATGAAGTGGTAAGTCCAAAGTAAAACGACACTATTTGAAGGATGTAAGCACTGGCTGGAAAAGCTAAATACCAAACCCATAAATTTTTTGGTGCAGATTGAGCTGCAAGAGTCATTTTTCCAGAGCTTTTGTCCGCTTTAATATCGGGAATCTGATTTAAAAATAAGATGTTTGCTACCATGAATCCGTAAGCAAGCGCAATTGGAATTGCTGCAACATCAAAGCTATTGGATTGCAGACTTGCAAATCCAATCACAATTAAAGCCCAAGATAAAGCTATGGCAAGCTCACCAAGCAATCCGCGTGACATGAGTTCAAAGGGTGGCGCCGAGTACATCCATACCAGTGCAATACAAAATATTCCAATTGGAAGTAGCGTCCATGTGCTTAGGTAGCAGATATATAGCCCAGTACAAATGGACAATAACAGAAGCAATAATCCAAATTTAAATATTTCCTTTGGCTTAAAAGTTTTCTCTTGAATAAACCTGCTTCCGCCCGTAAATGGAGGGATGCGATCTAGGTTATTGGAGTCGGTTCCATTCAAATGATCAAAATAGTCATTCAATACATTGGCAGCAGCGTGTGCAAATACTGCTGCGCTGACGGCCATTAGATTTATGCCCCAATGCTGTTGATTTGAATTACTGCTGCCCAACAGGCCGATCAAGCAACCTAAAAGCGTAATCGTCAGAAAACTGGGCCTAGTCGCTAAAAAGTAATATCTGATAGCCCTCATATTTCATTTATTACCAGGCTCTCTAATTGCTGAGGAGGGAGTGCGCCAGAAATCCTTTTAATTTCTACCCCTTGTTTAAATATCGCCAAAGTCGGAATTGAGCGAATATTGTATTGTTGGCCGATAGCTGGATTGGCTTCCGTGTCGACTTTAATGTGGAGTATCTTTTCTCCATATTTCTTAGCACTCGCCTGGTACGTTGGAGCAAACATTTTGCAAGGGCCGCACCATGGAGCCCAAAAGTCCACAATTACTGGTAATTTACTTTGGTGGAGAATTTCTTGAAAGCTTGCCTGATCTGCATCGATTGGGCCTGTTAGCAGGTTGGCTTTGCATGAACCGCAAATAGGCTGTTGGTTTACTCTATCAAGAGGTAGTCGATTAAATTTAGAGCAGCTGGGGCATCTGATTAACATTGCTATCCTTTGCGTTTTATAAATTGATCTAAATCATGAACTTATTATCTCCGCTAATCTTATTCGGATGGATTGATTTGAATCAAATACTTGAATCCAGACATCGCCTACATTGAAAATGAACCATTCATTAGGAGGTTGCTATGTTATTGGAATTATTCGGAACATTTGCGGGTCAACTGAGTTTAGCCGTCATTCTCTTTATGATTGGAATGGCTATATTCTTCATTAGACTTTTTATGAAGAAAAGTGCCCAGATAAATGAGTAAGTATTTCAATAAATTGCCAGGCTACAAAACCGCCACACCTGGTAACGAGCGTTGGATATTGCGTCAGGTGCCTTTCTGGATGCTAATGGGTTCTTTGGCAATTTTGATGCCTTCAATACTTGTTCGACTTTTCCCGAGTAAACCTCCGGCAGTAGGAATATCGGGTAGCCCTGGATTTATTGATATCTTAGTTGTTGCTACTTTGATTTGTTATTGGATTGCCCTGTTCACCATCGTCATCGGCGCATATATTGTTGTTTTGATGAAGGGCCCGGCATATGTGGCAGATGCTTATCCTTTGGAGGACTCTGATAGGCCACGGTGATTCTATTTTGTGAATCTAAAGAAAAGGCCCCTGGATTTCTCAAAGCGTCTCTATTTAACCGGTAGATCCTAGCAGAATAGAATTATTTTTCGGATCAAAATCTCAAAGTGTGCAATTGAATGCCTAATAAAAAACCCGCTATCTATCTGGGTTTGTAGCAAAGGCCACCGTAATACGAGAATAAGTCCTTAATCACGAGTGTTTCTTAATTTCCATCTTTTGAAAAATTTAGAATCGTAGCTGACGGTTGGAATGCCTCTAATCTCGCTCTCAAATCATCAACCGTTTCGCTTAATTCAAGAATTCGAAGGTTGGCATAAAGAATTTGGTCAACAGCCTTATCACGCTGCCTCTTTAAGTCAACGATTAGTTCTTTTGCATTACGATTCTTTTGTTTTCGCTTTAAGAGTTTTTGCCGTCCGGAAACTGACTCTATATCCTTATGAGCATCAACATATTCTTGAATGGCCATAACCAAGAGTGGATATCTCGCCTTGCGTAGGGCGCTTGTATCGCAACCAGCCTCTTTAGCGACATTGTTTTGACTTACCCTAGTGCCTCTAGGTAGTATTTCCGGTACGCCAAGCTTCAGGCGCTCAAATGCATCCCGAAATCGTTCTTCGGCGTTTTTATTTGATCTATTTAATGAAGGCAAAATAGTTCTCCAATCCTCGACGTTCTTGCTCAAGATGGCGATAACGTGGTGTATCTGGTTTTTCCAATTCGATTTGTTTGATGACCATTTCAAGGCGAGTTTTATTGACTCCAGCTCTATTGCGGTCAAATAATGCATTTGTGCATGGTGCTCTACCATCGCCCCCAGCGCAGTCACTTAGTGCTGAGAACCCATCTCCATCGCATCGACCATTCTTCATGCATGCGCCAACGGCTGTTATGCGAAAGTTAATTTTATGAGCGCGTGCTGCCTTCTGGTATTGGGCTACCTTATCTTCACCAATTAGGTTGATTGGTTCATTACCGTCATAACCTGGAATAAGCTTTTCCTTGTGCTCAGGCCCAAATGGACTAATGAAACGGTCGGAATGAGCTTCAGCAAACATTTTCCCCATTGCCTCATATTGCGCATTGACGATGAGATTTTTGACCTTCTCGCTTAAATTAAGTGTTGTGTGTCCGCGACCGTAATATTGGGTCATCACAGGGCTTAAATGTTTCAATTGCAGTCGAATGGAGGCATCACTTATATCGCCGCTGGAAAACATATTTACAGCGCCTGTCCGTCGCAGTTGATGCCAAGAAAATGACCATGGTTTTCCAATTTGAAACTTTTTTTGATTTATTGTTGGAGTTGCTGCCAGGGCAATCTTAAAATCCTCCTCAGTAATTAATAACTGATTTTTCTCAAAGAGCAGAGGATGATTGGATACAAATGTATAAAAATCTTCATTTTTAGGTCGGACTAATAAATTTTTACCCTTTCTCTGCCACGGATCCTGGGAAAAATTAATTAGAAAAATGTTGTGTTCTTGGTTTTTTGCGGAAGTGGAGGGGCTACGTAAATTAGCAACAGACTGCATGACTGTAATTGCATCCTCAACGCTTGGACTTGTTACCCAAAGCGCATTGTCGTTCCGGGAGGTCTTGGTTGTTTTGCCTTCAATTAAGGGAACTCCACCATATATATCGTCATCATCCCATTTAAGACAATTAAACCTTAGGCTCATTCCTTCGCCGACTCTGGCCAATGTGAAATTTAATATATAAGCTAATCCAACATAGGATGCCATGGTTAGGTACATAGAAATAAATCTAATTCCTTTTTTAAGGTTGGTACCCACCCATTTCTCTAAAATGTCTTTGATGCCAAATTGCTCTGCTGACTCTAGAAATGTCCCGTAAAGTGGGTTATGACCAGAGAATGGTAGATCGTGAGAAATGCGCGATCCTTTTTTTCGAAACCTGCCATCAATATTGCTTTCCCGGTAAGCATTAATACAGAAGGAAAAAAAATCTTCGATTTGTTGTTGATGGGATAAGTAATCATCTAAAAACTCTTTTAATCGCATTACTTGATACTGCCAAATTCTTGGGGGAATGTACTCAGTCTGCTTATGAATGTAATTGGGTTTGGAGGCCTTAAGTCTGGCAATTCCCATGGAATCGAGAATGGTAAAGCCAACAAAATCTCTTCCATTGAGGAGTGTATTTAGTTCGCTAATTAACTTGTCAAATAGGGTTGGCACAAGCTCTTCCGAAAGTTTATCCACTACTCGTGGATACCGAGATAAGTCGCTTGCTAAAATTCCACTACGGCTGCAAATTGCAAATATTGGCCTTAGTGTTGAGCATGTCAAAATGATCGAATTCACCGCCCTAATTCCGCGAAATCCCCAAATTCGCCAAGTTATTGCCATTCTGAATAGGTCGGCATTCTGGGAGTCAATCTCAACGGAGCGGCTATGAAGCTTGGGGCCATCCCCAAAATTTATCAGTGAGTTGCAGCAGCCAGACCATGGGGATAAATCCCAAAATGGGTCCCCCCATCTTGATACTGGGCTTCCATCCGCATCCTCGATGCAAACCCAGTCTCTGGGTGGTGGCCAACTTGGTGGTCGATATGAGCGCGAGGTTGGAAAAACTGGCTTATCCGTTGAAACGGCTAAACCGAGTTGATCTATCGTAAATGTAGTTCCCACAATCAAATTTTCATGCATTCGATAAGATAGCCCCAGTGCGGATGGTAATCTTCCTCGTTGCATCGAGCTAAAGATTCATTAACCCATTTTTTTCGTTTCTCATTTGATGACTCGAACCACTTTAATTTTTTTACTAGCATTTCTAAAGCCATTTCAACGTGAGCCCCTATGTCGGGCTTGTTCTTCTCTATAGGTCGATATTTAGTAATAAGAATCGCATTAAATTGCTTCATGCTGGCTAATGACCAGACATAATCATGACTGTCGATATCTCTATGGTGCTCACAAAATAAACAGCCGCTAGGGTGAATGCAGTCGGGTTTTGGTGCTTCAGAGGGTATTTTCGCAATAGGCATTGGAGTTCCATTGCAAACTCCTGGCGCAGGAGCGGACCCAACCTGTTTTAACGTCGGATCATTTTTCTTCCAAAACTGAATAAATTCTATTTTGGCAACCTGAAGGCTAGGCTTCTCATAGATTCGATACAAAACTTGTTTAGTATGTTGCGCTTGCTCCGCTGTTAAATCAGGATTGCGAGATTGGCGAAGTAGCCAATTAATCCTGGTTTTTCGTAGTTCTCTTGGACCACAGTATTTAGTGTTGACTAGCTGGCAAATTTTTTTAATTCTTAAAAATAGAATATATGTTTCTGGTAATGTAAAACTTCCATCCTTATAGCAAAATGGAAATAAAACTTCAGTACTATCTTTAAATATCTGCTTTCTCCAAGTTAGATATTTTTCGAAATGTTCACGATATTGGGAAAATATCTCAAATGAGACCTCCCCACCCTTTCGGTTTTTATAGGAGCGCACTTGATAACCCTCTAGGCTACTGGTGTAATTTGCCTGATCCATCTTTAGTTTTCTGGCTTGAGTCAAATTCATGCCAGTTTGTGCAAGAAAAATTAATAATTCAGCCTGAAGGCGCAGATTAATTAGCGAAGACCTTGTTCGAACTGAATGCTCGTTTTCCCAGGCGGATCGCAAAGCAGTCAATTTTCTTTTATCGCAAAACCTTCTATTTGAGGGTAAAAATGTTTTTATATTTTCAACATCAGATATTCCCGACCACTCATTCCAGGTAACACCATTTCGCAACTCCATTTTCACTGGCAGAGTTCCGTAAATGGCCTTTATATTTAAGTTGTTAACAATATCAATTAATAAATGACCAAATTTGAAAATGTCACTTAAATTTTGATCGTCAATAGCAATAGAATTTTGTCGCCTGTCAAGCTGAAGGCGTGTGGTTGCAATTACAGGCTTAGGCCTTTCAAGAATTACCGTTAAGATTTTTCCTACTGTCCCAGCTATTGAATAAGCGCTTCGCATGGTAATTTCACTTTTAAGGACTCGATTAAGTAGGTGGTCCGACCATTGACGAAAAACAGATTCAGCGGTTTCGATTGAAAGCTTAATATCCTGGTTATCCACCCAAATAAAAAACGTCTTAAAGCCATAAAAAACTGATTTAGCCGTATTTTGCGATTTACCTGAAACTAAGGCAGCATTCATTTCGCTATGAATCAGTCCAACAAGCTTGACGCGTTCTTGTAAGAGGTCCCCCAAATCACCGATAGCAATTTTCTTTAAAACTGTTCGACTACTTTCTCTTGCTCCACCTTTGTATAAAAGTACTCTTAGATCAATTGGAATTGAATTGGATGCATACACAATTGATGGGAAGGTTAGCTTTAGAAGGGACGGATTAGCCATTTGTTTTTTTGGTTAAGTTGTTGGTCAATCCAAAAAAATCCTTAGAAAATGCATTCGATATTTCAATCTTCGCCTTCGAGTCTTCAATGAAGGCAATGTAACCAAATGTGGTGGATTCGTGCTTATGGTGCATAGCTCTTTTTACAAACTCAATTGCTGCCTTAGTAGTGGCTACTTGCAAGCAAATTGACATCAACCAAGTCCCATAAGTAGCCCTGGTTTGATGGAATTTAAATCTTGCCAAAAATTTTAAGCCTGTTGAGGCGCCTTTTCGGCGTAGATCAACCATTTCTCGATCTACTGTATTGGGCTTATAAGGATTGCCGTGTCGCGTTAAAAATAAAAAGGATCTATTTTCTTTTGGTGCTTTTATGACGCGGTCTAAGCGTTGCGAAGATGTCAGGTAGGCTTTTAATGATTTCATAAGAGATTCGTGGATCATTAGTTCGCCTGAAACATCAAATTTGGTTGATATTCCTGTGCCTGGGCCAATTGGCACTACCCAAAATCCATTACTTTGAGGGTCGGGCAATGCTTGCTCTAGTGCATTTGCGCTAAGAGTCGTGATCGTACCCAGTCTAGCGCCAGAGTAGAAGGCTGTTAGTAGCATCAAATGAAGTTCATGCGATGCATTTTCTTTTGAAAATTGAAGCAATGCCATCATATCCTTGGATGTAACGGGTAGTAGACCGTCCTCTAACCGAAGTCCTGCCCTTGCGCGATTGGGGATGGAGACGTCTGTTGTTGTGCGCTGTACTGTGCGTTTAAATCCAATTGGATCGTAGTAACTCATGACGACGGTTCTGTCTTTCCACATCCTAGAGTCATGGCAAATGAGGTTATGTGCATCTGCATATCGGTAAAACTGAATTACTGCATTCATGCGAATGCTTGTGGTGGAGGGGCTTAAAACCCCACAATCTCGCAACTCAATTAGATAACCTCGATAACGAATTAATACGCGCTCTGCTTTTGAGGTTGGGAAGTGCCGCCAATCTATTTTCTGTTCCTCAAGCCAATTCGCATACTTATGGAGATGCTCCATCAGGGTGTTAATAGTTTTTAGCTTTACATCTCTATTTCTAGCCCTTTCCAGCGCCCAAAGGTTTACCTCGTCCCACTGATCTCCACTACTCCAAAAAATGAGGGGCAGCTTTTTTATAGACCTAATATTTTTGCTAGCAAGCCATTCCACCGTACCGTTTTGAATCTCGGGACGAATTGGATTGGAGTAAATGTGCTCAAGGCTTGCCATTGGTAGCTGCATTCAATTTTTTTATTATACCAAATGTATACCTAATAGGTATACATAAAAAGTATACATTTATTAAAACCGCCCAGGTCTGTGCGAGAAAACTACAATGGAAATATGGAAGAAAACGCCCCTACGAAGGACCTCAAAGGTATTCAAACTCAGCCGGTTTGGGGAGATATCCTTGACGAGCTAAGAATTAAGGAGTCTCTTGTCAATGACACCAGTTTGGCGAGAAGCCTGGGCGTCACTAGGGGTTACATCTCTTTAATTCGGATGGGAAAGAAGGACCTTTCACTAAGATTGGCTGAGGAAGTGTTTAGGCGACTTGGAAGGGGTCGAGATGTCGATGTAATAAAAGAATTGATAGTTGAGGCAAGAATAAAGTCTCGATATCAAAACCTTGCTTGGTTAAGGCGCTACATAATTGATCGAGCAAACGGGATTTGTCAGCTTTGCAGCAATCAAGCGCCCTTCGCGGAGCCAGATGGAAGGCCTTATTTAGAAATTCATCAGCTACAGCCAGCTAGTCAAGGTGGAGTATATAGACCAGAAAATCTAGTTGCCTTGTGCCCAAATTGCAATCGAAAGATGGGAATTAATCCAACCCAGAAGGATGCGGAAAGGCTTAAAACCATCCTAGAGGGCTATGAAAATAAGTAATGTTCACTGGGTATGCCTAGGGCTTAGATTCCTTAAGGATTGTTATTTCAAGGCCTTTAACGGTATTGGCGGTCTGGCTATGTCCACAGCATATAACCCTGTACTTCTACGTCAATAGCTGTTTACACATACTTATCAACTCAAAAGAGGTTAGGGAATATGGTTATACGGTCATGTCCCATAGTATCAATCAGGCAAATATTAACGGCTCTAAACTTAAGTGTTATCCATTTTTATTACCCTCCATTGATGTGCAAAAACAAATTGTTGATGAGATTACATTGATGCAAGACAAAACCGATCTTCTAAAGAGCAATTACAAATTAAAGTCTAATTTATTATCAATTGAGAAGAATTCGATCCTCCGGCAAGCCTTCAATGGCGAGTTAGTTAGGGACTAGCAATGAACGAAGCAGATACCAGAGCGGAACTAATTGAAGCCAGATTAAAAGAGGCTGGCTGGGGCGTTGTTCCTGAAAGTCGTATTACACGAGAGTATCCAATCAATGCTGGAGAAATCCGTGCTGGTGGCATCCGTACTGGGAAGCTAAAGGCTGACTTTGTGCTTGTATACAAGAATCGTAAGCTGGCGATAGTTGAGGCAAAGAGTGTCAAAGAAGAAACAACAGAGGGTGTAGCACAAGCAAAGCTATACGCTCAAAAACTGCATCTAGGGACAACATACGCAACTAACGGCAAAACCATATATGAAATCTGCCTC
>Ga0364900_10199_pt1 | contig 24521 bp, 23 predicted proteins | sample ExccelJu500002D3_FD_206974 | JGI IMG/M metagenome (GOLD analysis project Ga0364900, IMG submission 206974) | Enriched cells from Trout Bog Lake Hypolimnion, Wisconsin, USA - BchlTB.July09.5000.02.D3 | ecosystem: Environmental > Aquatic > Freshwater > Lake > Hypolimnion/Profundal zone | place: USA...
AAATTGAGCTCGATGATCCCGAAGCAACCTTTACCTTACCTCCCTGGGTGGGCAAAGAAATTTCTCATGATCCACGTTACTTTAATTCTAATTTATCCCTTCATCCTTTTTCCAAATGGTCATAGACTTTTTGAAAAAAATCCTGACTCTTGATATCTCTATAAACGAGCAAAACGATGATTGAGCAAAAACACTCTATTGCCATTATTGGAAGTGGCATCTCTGGTCTTGCTTGCGCCTATTTTCTCTCTCGCAATAGCGGCTACCAGGTCACTCTCTTTGAAAAGGAGAAGCGTCTTGGAGGACATTCCCATACGCTGATGGTGAAGGAAGGAGATCAGATGCTTCCTATTGATAGCGGTTTTATGGTTTATAATGAAGTGACCTATCCGCTCTTAACGAGATTATTTAACGAACTCGGAGTGGCCACTAAACCCACTACGATGTCTTTTAGTGTGCAGCATCGAGGGGATCACATTGAGTATAATGGAGCAAGTTTGGATCTTTTATTTGTGCAACGTCGAAACCTATTGCGTCCACGTTACTGGAAAATGTTAGCGAGCATTGCGCGTTTTCATCGAGAAAGTATCGAAGAGCTCAATAATCCATGCTTTGGAGAAATGTCACTACGTGACTATGTGAATGCACGCGGATACGGAGAGGATTTTTTACAATGGTACCTCTCTCCCATGGCAGCGGCTGTTTGGTCAAGCCCTCCAGAAAGGATCGAGGAATTTCCAGCACGAACACTCCTTCGCTTCTGGCATAATCATGGTTTTATGGGACGTCATACACATCATCCATGGCGCACGGTCGTGGGTGGTTCACGCTCCTACGTAGAAAAATTAAGCGCTCCTTTTGCACAGAACATTCATCAAGCGGCGAGTATTGAAAAAATCACCACACTTGCCAACGGCATTCAGATGACATTCAAAGATGGTAGGTGCCGGTTGTTTGATCGGGTTATTCTTGCGGTGCATGGAGACCAAACTCTTGGATTAATTGATCACCCCACCGTTCTTGAAAAAGAAATTCTTTCCTGCTTTCACTATCAAAAGAATGAGGTCTACCTACATACAGATCCTCAGTTTATGCCACAGTACACTCGTGCATGGGCCTCTTGGAACTATCGCATTGATTGTGATAAGGATCAAAAAAAGCACTACTCAACACACTACTGGATGAACGAACTACAAGGGGTCTCTCAAAAAGAAAACTATTTTGTTTCAGTCAATCCACCCATGATTCCTAAAGAAAAATTTCTTAAATATTATCTCCCTTATGAGCATCCTCTTTTTGATCTAAAGGCGATTGGAGCTCAAAAGCATCTTAGTAAACTCCACAGTGCTGGAGAAGAGACAAAACGCTATTTTGCTGGTGCATGGCAGCGCTATGGTTTTCATGAAGATGGTCTACTCTCGGCAGTGCATGTGTGTGAGAAGATTTTAGGAAAAGATCCGTGGACGCATTCATGAATAAACTCTATTTGTGCCACGTCACCCATTGCCGCTTAAAACCGAAGCGACATCAGTTTGCCTACTCGCTTTTCATGCTCTATGTGGATCTCCAATCCTTACCAATCACAGCAAAAAAAACCTGGGGACTCAGTCATAATGCCTGGAATCTTTTTTCTATAGATGATGCCGATCATATCAACCTTGGTCTTCCAGGCGGCATTGCTCCCAATCTTTTAGCATGGCTTGAAGGCCAAGGAAAAAAATTTCCACCCAATATTTCTATTTCTTTGATGACATTTCCACGCGTTCTTGGGTATGGATTTAACCCTGTTTCTTTTTATTTTCTTTTTTCTCTAGAAGGTGAAACCCTTGCTGTGGTGGCAGAGGTTGTGAATACCTTTCGTGAAATGAAACTCTTTCTCATTGATACCTCTGATGATCATCAATTATGGCGCCGGCGAGTTGCTAAGAACTTCTATGTCTCTCCCTTTTCTGATCCAGGAGTAGAATTTGATTTTAAGATAGGCGTTCCCCAAAAAACATGGCGCGTAAATATTGATGACTACGAAGACGGAGAACGCCTCCTTCTAAGCTCTATTCGTGGCAAAGAGCATTCACTTTCCTCTTCACGTATGCTCTCTTGTTTTTTCAAATATCCATTTTTATCCCTGCAAATTATTGGACGGATTCATTGGCACGCCTTTCTTTTATGGAAAAAAGGAATTCCTTTTTTTCAAAAAACAGATCGTCAAGAAGCACAGTGTGATATTCTCCGACCCTACCCAACAAAAAAAAATCATGACTGATATTTCTACTCAAGAAACTCTCCCTCTCTCACAAACTCCTTATCGAAGTCATAGCCTCTGTGAATATTGTGTCCTCTTAGCGTTAAAAAAAATGACACAGGGAGGACTCCGCGTTGATATTGAGGGTCGAACAACTCGTTACTTCGGTAAGCCTGGTGCACCGATCACCGCCTCTCTAACGATTCATGATACTAAGGCGTTTTTTAACTACTGCGCTTTTTATGGAGATATCGGACTTGGTCAAGCCTATAGCGAAGGTCTCTGGGACACGCCAGATCTCAAAGCAGTCATTAGCTGGTTTATTGAAAATCTCAACAAGCTTCAAGGAAGCAACACAAAGGCGAGCAATATTCCGAGTGTCAATTTTTTAACGATCATTAACTGGATGGGACATGTGCGCCGCCGGAATAATCTCACGATGAGCAAGCGCAATATTGCTGAGCATTATGATTTAGGAAATGATTTCTATACCCTCTGGCTAGACCCAACCATGACGTACTCGAGTGCTAAATTTGAGAACCCTCATCAGTCTCTTCAAGAGGCTCAAGAAGCAAAATACGAAGCACTTTGTCAAAAACTTGATATTAAGGAAAGCGACCATGTTCTTGAGATTGGCTGCGGCTGGGGAGGATTTGCGCTGTTTGCTGCAAAAAAATATGGATGCCGTATCACTGGCATCACTCTCTCAAAGGCTCAAGCAACCTATGCCCAAGAAAAGATAACTCAAGCAGGCCTGGAGCATCAGATCACGATTTGTATTGAAGACTACCGTCATCTTTCTGGCAGCTATGATAAAATCGTTTCCATTGAAATGCTAGAAGCCGTCGGAGACGAGTATCATAGTGCCTTTTTTTCTAAATGTCACGAAGTCCTCTCCCCTCAGGGACTCCTGGGTATTCAGATGATTACTGTTCCTGATTATCGCTATCCAAGCCTTAAGAGAAGCGTTGATTGGATTCAACGTCATATTTTTCCAGGATCTTTATTATTAAGTGTTGGAAGAATTAATCAAGTTTTGTTTGAAACGAGCAATTTGTTTTTGCACGATTTAGAAGATTTGGGCAATGATTATGCCCGGACTCTTGCAACGTGGCATCACAACTTCAACGCCCAGAGAGATCAGGTGCGGGCATTAGGCTTTGACGAAAGCTTTATACGCAGTTGGAATTACTATCTCAAATATTGCGAAGCAGCATTTGCAACACGTAATATTTCTGTAGTACAAGCCATTTACACGCGACCTAATAACAAAAGTTTACTCCGTCCTTGGTGAGCAAACTGATGCGTTAAAATTTTACGTTACATGAATCCTTACCTGCTCTTATTCGCTGCTACCACCACGCTCATATTTGTTTTTACACTAGCTTGGTGGTGGGCTCGCGCTTGTCATAACTACTCACTTGTTGATGCTTTTTGGGCAGCAGGCCTCGCCACAACAGGACTCAATTTTTTACTACTCGCAGGAGCCTGGAACCAAAAAAAGTGTATCACGGCCCTTCTGTTTGGCTGCTGGAGCATACGACTCTCTTGGCACTTAGGATGCCGCATTGCTAAAGAGCACCCTCATGAAGACCGACGTTACCAAGCACTTCGTGAGGTGTGGAAAGATCATGAAAGTCTCTTATCTTTTCTTTTTTTCCAGGCACAAGCTCTTTCTGTAGTTCTTTTGACCCTTCCTTTTTTATTAATTGGCATGGATGAGAATACTCGTTGGAATTTTTTACAAATTTTGGGAACTCTTTTGCTTGGTATTGGCATTTTAGGAGAAGCGTTAGCTGATGCACAGTTAGCCTCTTACAAACAAAAAAATCATGACCCATCGGGTGTTTGTCAGCTGGGGCTTTGGAAATATTCACGCCATCCTAACTATTTTTTTGAAATAGTCATTTGGATCAGTTTTTACCTCATTGCCTCTACCACTTCTGGTGGGTGGATAACCCTTTACGCTCCTGCTACAATGATTTTTTTAATTCTTAAAATCACCGGCATCCCCCCGGCAGAAGCCTCTTCATTGCAAAGCAAAGGGGTAGCATACCGTCATTATCAACAAACAACGTCTGTTATCATTCCTTGGTTCTCTAAAAAATTATGAGCACTCTGAATACTCTTCTTGCGAAAAATCTCCTTCCTGATTTCTTGATTCGATTTGGGATTCGCAGGCGCCTAGCCGCCCATTTGGCTAGTTTTAACAAATTAAATCCAGAAGCGTCTCAAGCCCTACTCATGGAGCATATTGCTAGCCTCAAAACAAGTCCCATTGCCGTTGCAACAGCCGAAGCTAATGAGCAGCACTATGAACTTCCTACTGCATTTTTTGAGTCCGTTTTAGGGAAGCATAAAAAATATAGCTCTGGGTATTGGGATGATGGCGTGACTGATCTCAATGAAGCGGAAGAGCGCATGCTAGCACTTACTTGCAAGCGCGCAGAGCTTCAAGATGGCCAGTCCATTCTAGAGCTAGGATGTGGCTGGGGTTCCCTTACCCTCTGGATGGCCTCGCATTACCCGAATGCCTCGATCATTGCTATTTCTAACTCTCAAACGCAAAAAGCCTATATTGATTCCGAGCTTGCCAAGCGAAAACTCACCAATGTTACTGTTCGCACGGTCAACATGACCGACTACAAGGGAGAAGGCGAAGCAACCTTTGATCGTATTGTTTCTGTAGAAATGTTAGAACATATGAAAAATTATCAGTTACTCTTCAAACGTATTGCCAGCTGGCTCAAGGCAGATGGTGCTTTTTTTGTTCATATTTTTACACATCGAGAAGTTGCTTATCACTTTGAAGTAGGCGAGCAGGAGGATTGGATGGCTCGTTATTTTTTTACTGGTGGTCAAATGCCCTCGGATGATCTCTTACTCTATTTTCAAGAAAACCTTAAGATCCAAGACCATTGGCAGGTAAGTGGCATCCACTATCAAAAGACAGCGCGAGCCTGGCTCCGCAACATGGATCAGGCAAAAAGTAAGATTATGCCACTCATGGAAAAGACCTACGGAAAAAAAGAACAAAAACGTTGGTGGGTCTACTGGAGAGTCTTTTTCATGTCTTGTGAGGAACTCTGGGCCACCAATCATGGAAGAGAGTGGCTCGTCTCCCACTATCTTTTTAAACCTTCATTGCTTCGCTGAGCCGAGCCGTGCGCGTCATGTATACTCCAATGACTTTTGACTATAACGTTACAAAAAAAAGTTCTTGCAAACTAGCGATTCCTTACCCTACCTATGCGCTATTCCCCCATTGCATTCATCTTTCTTTTCGTACCTCTAATAACATTTCTTTTTTTTGGAACAGCCTCAATACTTGCTACTCAGGAGTCTCTTAATAATAGAATATTCATTAGCAACTACACCCAGCTGCTAAATGAGACAGAGACAAGTGACTATCATCATCTCTACCAGGAAAAGATGGCAGGTATCGATAAAGGAAGAGGAGGCATTCTTAGAATAGGCAATCCTGGCTCCTACGTCTATGAAGCTCTTACCTTTAATCATGAAATAGAGAATTTCAAGACAACACAAGATGCTCTCATAACATTTCTCAGTTTACTCGATGCAGAATGCTATGCACTCATTCTTCAAGAAAAAGAAGGCAAGGATATCTCTTCTAAGATAAGTGAGGAAGTCATGTAAGAAATCTTTGATAAGGTAACTCAAGAGAGTGATGCTGTGTTGAGCTCAAAACCTTCCTCAGGCAGTATTTACTCATACAGCCATTGTCAGACTTCATCACTCACCTTGCTCCATCAGACTTGGCAGCCTTCTCGTCACGATCAGTATGAAATATCCGGGTTCAATCATCATGAAGAAGAATCATGTCTTCATCACGTCGACCCAGATCTAAAAAGTAATTACTCCTTCTTTATACTAGAGGTGAAAGAAGAGAATCAAAAAAATGTGACCATGATGATGATGCCGACAATGGGTCAAATCGTAGAGCCCTGCATCACAGAACTCTTAGAAATCATTATTACTGGTGTTCCTATTATCTATGCAGGCTTTTCCCGACCCTTTGAGCACAGAGAACGACAACCAGTACATAATAGAATATGTCCCAAATGTCTTTGTGCAGAATCCAATCTCGATACACAACCATCCTACCAACAAGAATTTCGATCTCCACCACACAGCATGAATGAGAAAATGCCTTCTCAAAATAATTTACACTTGGAAAAAATAAGACGAGCAAAGAACAACAATAGATTGCCAGAAACAGATTTTTTCAATTTTATGAATACTTCTATTCAGCGAAAAAACTCCTCTTCTAAATATAAAATCAAATATTCTTCCTATCACAAAGGTGCCCTCGCCCGTCAAATCAGAAAAACAACTTCCTCCATTCCTAGATTTAGAACATTCAGATGATGAAGGATCTGAACTCATCACTAAAGAACTTTGCTCCTTTCCGAAGATCTCAGGCTTTGGGAACCCTCCAAACAAGCGCAACTCAAGACTAACAACAGCACTAGTCTCCTTATTAAGTACGACTCTTACTGAAATTAATAAAACAGAGAATACCCCCATTCATCATATCAATGAACCCATCATACCAAAGAAGGCTCTCCATGAACTAGAACCTAAGGAAGTAGAACCGACTCAGGAAGAATTGAAATGTTTACTCCCTGATGAAAGCAAAAAAAACTATGGCACTTTTGAAAGCTCATCAAATATGGCGACAACACATCAAAAAGCCTTCTCTCAAAATCATTCTGAGATAATAAATTTTTTATTTAAAAGAGCCCTCGAGAGCCACAATAATCTCAGAAATGCGATGTTGAACAAAAGAGCCGATGAAAAAATATGCTGCCTATATGCTTACAGAGACTATAGGAATAGTGCTAAGGAATATGCACACTCACATGAAAATAATTTTTATGAAAGAGCGCATCTTTATCAAAAAATAGCTCAAACATATGATCATGCTGCCTCTGAATTTAAGAAAGTGACTCAATTAGCCCAGCCGGATGCTCAAACAGGACCACTCTTGCTCTATACGCGTCACGGGCAAGACCAAATAACGACAGAGCATAATCTTTCTCAATTTTCTTTCAAAAAAGAAGGCTCCATGCAAGACTATTACACGCTCATTACTTCACCCCATATCGTTGGAGGTTCTAATATTAGCACCATTCAACATCAGAAAGAAGCCATCGAACGTGCTCAGAAATTACTTAAAAGAGCTACCGAATATCTGGAGAGCATGCATCCCTTTGTATGCAATAAACAATACTATCTCGAATCACTTTTTCTTTGATGATAGGAAGAAGAGTTGTTGATGATGCATCAGGAATTATCTTGCTATAACCTTCCCTCCTCTCTTTAGAAGCCCAAAGACAGGAACTTTCCCACCTGTACTTCTTTATTTAAGAAATAATAATGCCTTCTGTTCGAGGTTTCAGAGGTCCTGAAAAGAAGAGAAAAAGGTTTTTTTATAACCTTTCTCTAGAAAAATTCTATGAGATGTTAAGTGTTTCTCAATTTCTTCCAATGATTTCTTATAAGAGAGAATGACAATAAACAGAGTTGTTCTGAAATTTTATTTACCTTCGCAGAACTCCAAATAATTCTTATTAAAAGTCAAATCGATAATAACCTTTGCATCGCTATGAGTAGCTACACAAATAGTGATAATATTACTCATTTTTGAATTTCTTCTCATGCTGCAACAACCATTCCTTTCTTGCAAGTCCTCCACCATAGCCACCGAGAGCTCCATTGCTGTTGATGATTCGGTGACAGGGAATCACGATGGCAAGCTGATTCGCTCCATTGGCATTGGCTACCGCACGTGTTGCTGCAGGAATACCCATGGCAGCAGCTTGAGCAGCATAGCTCTTAGTTGTCCCATATGGAATCTTCATCAATTCTTTCCAAACACGCTTCTGAAAATCAGAACCAAGCAGAAAAAGTGGCGTTTTAAATTGTTTCAGAGACCCTGAAAAATATTTTTTCAATTCTCGTTCAATCGAATGCAACGGCTCTGTGATTCCAGGAATAATCGCTGCTTTCATTCTTTTTCGCAGATATTCAATTTCTTTTTCCAATCCTCGACGCTCGACAAATTCCAAAAGAAAAAGTTTCTCTTCATCGGCAATCGCCAGCATGGGACCTAACAACGAGTTGATCCAGGTTGCGCGGAGAATGAGATGATGTTCTCTCTGATGCGCAGGCGCTGCTCCCATGATTTTTGAAAAAGCATCGCGAAAGCCGCTTCCTGATTCATAGCCAACCGCAAGCTGCGCTTGAACAACGGACTCTCCTTTTCGAATCTCTTTCATCGCAATGCCCATTCGACACGCTCGCGCATAAGCGACAAAAGTCATCCCAAAACGTTTTTGAAATTGTCGTCGCACTGTCGAAGGATCAAATCCTAACGCAACCACATGATGATCTTTCCAACGTTGCTCTGGATTTTTTTCAACAGCTGCGACTAATTGTTGAATCAAATCAGAAACATGATCGGGATGAGAGAGCGGCCGGCATCGTTGGCAGGGTCGAAACGATGATAGGAGCGCTTCTTGAGCTGTCTTAAAAAATTCACAGTTTTCATATTTCGGTTTACGCGCAGGGCAGGTCGATCGACAAAAGACACCGGTAGTTTTTACACCAACATAAAAAATTCCATCGTAATTTTTATCTTTTGCGAACAGTGCTTGATAATATTTTCGTTGGAGTTTTTCAGGAAGCATGGAGTTAAGAAGTTAATGTGATTGAAGTGTCACAAAAATTACAATTTTTAAAAAATAGTGACGCCGATTTTCAGGCGTTGATTTTTTATCACTATCCAATTAGCTCAATGCTGCTGTAGAGAGAGTTTATAGAGCACTACTTTTCTTTTAGCAAAGTTAAGAATTGTTTTAAGGAACAATGAACACCCTGGCTACAAAGCAATTTGATAAGTTTATCATTATAAGTAACATAAATATAATTCTCTCCATTTTTTGGTGATAGAGTGAGATGTTAATATCTGAAGCATACCGAAGTTCCTGATTTAATGGGACTCCCATGGCACTCATAAGAGCCCCATGAGCGTGACATCATGAGCTGATTAGAGGACATATTTCAATGAGGTGTTTTGTGTAGTTGCTTCCTGGAGATAGAGAGCGATTCTCTTAAGTAAATTTCCTCCTAGGATGGCATTTCCTATTGTTTTATTTTTAAAGATTGTTACTGCCATCCAGTCTGTAGCGTGAATCATTTCTGCCACATCGTGCTTGCTAAGAGCCTTTGGAAGTAAAATGTGTTTAAGTTGATAAATAAATAAAGGATCTGTTACTTGATCCAATTGCTCTTCTGGAACTCCTGTGGCTTTACTCCAAGCTGGAAAATGAGGTTTGAGTTCTGCCATTTTTTTCTTCCACTCAGCGGTGGAGTAAACATGTTTTTTTAGCAACTTATTCAAATGAGAAGCCGTATCATTCGTTAGAAGAAGTAAATCATCCTGATTCTCTGGAACTGTGTGAACAGGAATGGTTTGATAGCGATAAGGGAGAGCAGAGAGATTGCTTAAAAAAGAATTTTTAACAAGAGGTCCTGTGCCGGGAGGATAGAGACCCATGAGCACACATTCGGTGCTCATGAGTGTCCGGTCCATATCACTGGAACGAACATAGAGTGTTCCAGATTGATACTCTTTTGGAAGAAGCTTCTCTTTATCAACGTACCGACGGCGAAATTTTTTTCCTAATGCATATTCTTATCGCATCTCCAAGGGAGTTCATTGACCCAATCCTTCAACCCAATGATGGGGTTCTGTAGGAATATCAATAGTTGGATTACGATCTCCATGTCGAATCACATCAATAGCAAAGATGAGTTTATCGTCCTGGAAAGCTTGTGAATTCTTTAAAGCATCCGTTGCAAAAAGAGTGCTTGATACGAAAAAGACTAATAATGAGAAGATCTTTTTCATCTTATTTTAAAAGCAGAAGAGCTGCGGAACTCGGATTAAGTTAAGGTATTGTCCCCTCGGCTTTAGCGACTTCTTCGTTACGAGAGTGATGAAAGATTCGGGCTAGTGAGAATGAAATTTTTAAAATTTTGCATATTTTTTCGTGATCAAAGGCGAACGTCTTCCCTATTTAAAATTTCCATGTACTGCTCGTAAGAAAATAGATGCGTTTTTCCTTGGCTAGGTAATTCCTTAAGTATTTTTAATTTTACAAGCTGCTTAGCCGATGCATGCAATGTAGGAATGGAAAGAGAAAGGCTTTTGTGTGCTTGTCGCACAGAGCTGACTGGATGAGATTGAAAAAAACGATGAACCTCTAGCACGGAAGAAGCAGCACGTCCGATTGCATTAATTTTCGCTCTATCTTTTTTAAATAGCTCAAGAAGTTGTGTCGCTGTTTGAAATGCTTGATTAGCAGTCACAGCTACTCCTTCAAGAAAAAATACAAGCCAGGCCTCCCAGTCTCCCTTTTCTCTAATTTGGTTAAGTAGATCGTAATAAAGCTTTCGGTGCTGCTTAAAAAATAGGCTTAAATATAAAAGCGGTTGCTGAAGTGTTCCATCAGCACAAAGTAATAACGTAATAAGGAGCCTTCCAACACGTCCGTTCCCATCTAAAAAAGGATGAATGCTCTCAAATTGAACATGAGCAAGACCTGCCTTCAACAAAGTTGTCATTTTCTGTGGATCATCATGAAAAAATTTTTCTAAACGATCGAGACACGGCATTAAATTTTCTGGAGGTGGAGGAACATAACGAGCATTGCCAGGACGTGTGCCCCCTATCCAATTTTGGCTTGTTCTAAATTCGCCTGGTTGTTTTTGGCTGCCTCTGCCTTTAGATAACAAAATTTGATGGATTTCACGGATCAAGCGCAAAGATATTGGAAAGCCCTTCCGAAGACGCTTCAGACCGTGCTCAAGCGCGTCAACATAATTAGAAACTTCTTGAACATCGTTGATAGGAACTCCTGGAGCTTGGTCATTCTCAAACAAAAGAAGGTCAGAAAGAGATGATTGCGTTCCTTCAATTTGAGAGGAAAGAACGGCTTCTTTTCGAATGTAGCTATAAAGCAGCACACTCGTTTCAGGAAAAATCGTTGCAACGCCATCCAAGCGACCAAGAGCAGAGCTGGCAGCAGCAAATTGTTTTTCCATTTCAGGAGACCATACAAGAGCAGGCGAAGGAGGAAGTGGCATTGGTACAAAAGCACGAGCTACTTCTCCTACGGTAGAAATAGTAGTGTACTTTCCCTGAAGTCCTCTTTTCATAAAAATGACACTATCATGAGATCTTTAACAATACTAGTTTCTTTGTTAAGAATAATTCTCTATCTTTAACAATGAATAGCGAAAGTTAGTCTAGGTGACGGGTTACAAATCAATGGGAAGAGAAGCTTTTCCATTCAGCAAATGAGTCACAGATTTATCAATCATTTTGAGGGAGCGCTCAGAAAGGCTTGAGGGCTTCGATACAAGACATGCTGTGCAAGCCGATGATCACTCGGCAGCTTCGGATGCAAAAAATCGCCAGTAAGATCTTGCTTCATTCCAATTTTTTCCATGACTCGTTGAGAGCGATAATTGTTGGCAGCAGTATAAGAAACTATTTCTGGAATTTTTAATCTCTTCAATCCGTAATCTAAGACGGCCGCAGCGCCTTCGGTTGCATATCCCTTTCCCCAATATTGAAAACCAAGACGCCATGCAATTTCAATGGAGGGAGCAAAAGGTAAAGGAGTCAAACATTCTTGCAGACCAATATATCCCATCATAGCACCCGTTGTTTTTTCTTCTACAGCCCAAAGCGTGTATTTTTTTTCTACGAAAGTTTTATTTTTATCTACGATGAATTGCCTTACTGCTTCCATTGACAATGGAGCAATTAAAAACTCTAGAACTTTTGGGTCCCGACCCATTTGATAAAACGGCTCTACATCCTCCTCTCTCCATGCTCTTAGATATAGACGTTCTGTTTCAATAATAGTCATTGCTGCTTTTTTTATCTTGCTGCAAAACACCAATCAATGATAATCCGCCGATTCAAATTCCATTTTCTGTCTCAGTATGAAATATCCGGGCTAAGCCTGGAGTAACTTGTCATCAACCGTTTTACACAGAAAAGTATAATCGCGATTGTCTGGAACTTCTGGTGACGGGCCAATGGCGATCCTCCCTTCATTTCTCACGTCTACAAAAGGCTCGTGATCTTCTTGGATCGACATTTCCGCAATGTGCGGATCAGTTAAAACGAACATGGCTGAGAACTTTTTAATTTTCAAACCTTGCGACAAGCATGTGACGTCAAAAAAACAGCGACAAAATTTTTATGCCTACCTCGTTCTTCATGCCAATTCTTGAGAAGCTCTTGGCGACTCGCTTGTGGGTTCATTTTTAAGAAACGCTGCATAAAGCAAATATAAGCCCACTCATTTTTAGGATCAGCTTTTTTTTGCTGACGTTTTTTAAACTCCTCTTCCCACATATGAGCAAACTCTTGATAGGTTGGCGGCTTTCCTTCTTGCCATCGGCTCTTAACCCAATCAATGCCAAAAGCAGTGAAGTGGAAATGCTCTCCGATAAGCTTTTTGAAAAAAAGTCGTGTCTTAAGATCATTTTTATAAACGCCCTGCAGTATTAATGACCGTGGATGCAGCGAAGGAACAGCTCCTCTTTTAGCTTGAGAAACAGCGGCAACTTTTTTTGCTTCGTACTCTCTGCCAGTCTCAACAAAATGAACAATGCGCTGCAGCAACTCTGGTTTAGTTCCCGAAGTGCTTAGCGTATAGCGTTGGCAGATCAATCGCAGTTCAGCCCTGTGCAGAAAAGGAAGGCTCTCTTTGAATTGATCAACACTGCTTTTATTCATTAGAATTTTGGCGTGCACAGTCCTAGATGAATCTCTGAATCACCTTCATTCCAAAGCACTCTTTGTTTGATTTTGGAAATCAACCATGTTTCATTTTGAAAAATGTAAGTGAATTCATGGATCGCGTGTGTGTTAAAAAAATTTTTATCCAACCGACGCAAGATTAAAGCTGAACAACGGCATCTTACTTCATAGTTCACAACAACAATTTCTAAGTTAGAAAAGAGATGCTGTGTCTGAAGCTGCTCCAGAGCCGCTTTTCGCTGTGCTACATATTCAGCGGTGGACCCCAATCTTTGACCAAAAGTTGATTAAAATAAGCTTGGTGAAGGAGCGGTTTTAGGAAGGTTGGGTTTCAGTATTGGTTAGGAATGGTAGATGGTGTGGAGCGTGAGGTCAAGGCAAGGTTTTGGATGTGCAACGGAAGGTTTGAGAGGTTTTCGGAGCGAAGCGACGTGACCTCGAGAACCTGAAGTGGAGCACTTCAAAACCTTGGACGTGTGAGCCATACTGGCTGAGGCAAGAGTGATTGCTTGTTCTTGAAGCTCACTTTTACAAAGCCTTTCTTCATAAAATTGATGAGGAGTTTTATTGCCAAGTGCTTGATGAGGTCGCCATGTATTGTACCGTTTGATCCATGATTGAAGTCGATTTTCCAAGGCTGGTAGCGTGCTATATTCTTTTAAAAAAATACATTCGTATTTGATGCTACGCCAAAAACGCTCTATCTAAATATTGTCTCTCCAGCGACACTTGCCATCTATGCTTGATGGTGATGCCATGCTTACTAAGCTCGTTTATCCACTTTGTAGAAGTAAACTAGCTACCCTGATCGGTATTGAGAATTTTTGGAAGCGCCTTACTATGTTTGATTGCAATGAGAAGCGCTTTTTGACAAAGGGAAGCATCCATGGTATTAGAGATTTCCCAACCAAGCACCTTGCGTGAATACCAATCCAAAATGCAGCATAAGTATACATGACCCTGTGGCATTGGAACGTAGGTGATGTCAGTGTACCAAACCTGATTAGAGTAAGTAATTTTCAGCTTGCGCAGTAGATAAGGATATTTCTGATGTGCTTTATTTGGAATGCTCGTGCGAGGTTGGCAATAGATTGCCTGCATTCCCATTTCTCGTCTCAACCTTCGTAATCGCTTTCGATTTACTTTCTTGACTTGGTTTTTCAATAGAGAGCTGAGAGGCGTCGACTTCCTGCACTGGGATCTTTAAGATACGTCTCTTTTAAAAATTTCATGTGCTCACGATCTCTCTGATTTTTTTCAACAGATTTATAATGAAACGCTGAACGTGCAACGCTCAGTAGCTTGCATTGTTTTCTAAGACTGAAATGAGGGTGGTCTTTTTCGAGCAACTCGAATCGCCTACTTACAGGCCGAGTTGCTTGGATTTTTTTGTGACAACATCCAGTTTGATTGTTCGTTGTCCAATCTTGGAATGTAGCTTCTCCCTCTCTGCCTCAAAGTCATCTGGACCTCCTTTCTTTCCTCGCTCAAAAAGCCCCTGACAGGGTCTCTTGCAGTTTTCTTTTCCATTCCAAAACTTGCATCGGATGAAGGTCAAGTTCCTTCGCTATGGCCTGAATGCTTTTTATTCCTTTGAGCGCTTCCAGCGCTACGCGCGCTTTAAATGCGTTGTCGTGTCTTTTTCGTTTTGCTTTCATTGTGGTTTAGGTTGGTTGTTTTTACCCTCCTTCTCCACTCTTTTTAAAGCTTAACTACTGGTCCGGTTTTTGGGGTCTACCTCTATATGATTGTTGCTATGAGCGAAGCGTACTGACTGATGAATTCTCTAGTGTCTAAATTCGCTAACATCTAAGGCATGATAACCTCTCCAATAATCTGAGTAAACAATACTATCTGGAATCACTTTTTCTTTGATGATAGGAAGAAGAGTTGTTGATGATGCCTCAGGAATTATCTTTGTATAAACCTTTCCTCATTTCTTCAGAAGCCTAAAGACAGCCACTTTCCGACCTGCACCTCTTCCAGGTTTACCTGTACGAGTTCAACCAAAATAAGATTCATCTACTTCAATTTCACCACAAAAAATATCTTGCGATTTTCTCTCTAGTTCCTCAAAAATTAGTTCACGGAGCCTATGAAAAAATAACAAACTGTTTTAACATTAACCCCAACTAAACTACTCGCATATCGTGCTGTTGTTCCAGCTACGAAATGTTCTATCAATCTTTTTTGTTTCTCGTCTTTTAATCTACTTTTTCTGATGCTCTATTAGACATCACTGTATTGTGTTATCTAGTACGGCCCCTAATTTTATTTTTTCTAATACATATCCTGAAAGAGCTCACTCAAATCAATTTGAAAAAATAGACTTTCTTGTGCTTTATACTCGTCTCATTGTGACAAGCATGCTGAGCTTTGCAGCAGAACACTCTTTCTTCCTGCTAGCCTCAAAAATTCCAGCATAAAAAAATCCTAAAATTCATTTATGCAAAGTGGATTTCCTTTTATTACATGCATTCTCTATTAACAGTTTCAAAAAAATCTGTCAGCCATCGCGGTTATTTCCTAGATGCACATCACTCTTTTCTTATCGAGTCACTGAGTGCCATTGTCATCTTTTTTCTCTTAGAAGGTCACAGCTCTTGGCTAATTCAAATCATTGTTTCTTGGGACTGTTTTGCTCTTTTGGGCATTATTCTCACCTGGCTGACAATCTTACTTTATGATCCTTATGAAGTAAGACGTTCTTTATTTCTCAATCAACGAACAAGAAAATTTCTTTTTGGCATTGTTCTTTTTGCTGCTATTGCAAGCTTCTCGGCAACATTACTCTTGCTCACCCAGACGAGGGGAGCATCTCCCACACAGGAGAGATATAATATTTTCTTAGCAATTACCACAGTAACCCTGTCTTGGTTTTTAGTGCATACTCGCTTTGCAGCTCAATACGCTTATCTCTTCTACGCCGAGGCCTGTAAGAAAGAGCGTTCAGAAATTATTCAGGGATTAATTTTCCCAGGCAAAAAAATGCCCGACTACCTTGATTTTGCCTATTTTTCTTTTGTCATTGGAATGACTTTCCAGGTATCAGACGTACAAGTTGTTGATCGTGGATTACGACATCTAGTCCTCCTCCACGGACTGATTTCTTTTATATTCAACACATCCATTTTAGCGCTCATTGTCAATATTGTCGCAGGCCTGGCATAGTTTCCTAACTGCCCTGTCATTAGGTGAGACTATTGGATAAATTTTTTTCTCTCACCAGGGCTCGCTCAAAAGAGCTCTATTAATACATTTTTGGTGGTATTGATTTTCTCAAAGAGCTAAGCATTCGAGCAGCATAACGTGCTGAACCTAAAAGTGCTGCATCATCATTAAGAATCACACTCAATGGCATAGATTCTAGAAGAAGGCGCATGCGGCCTTTATTGAGGAAAGATTCTAAGAATAAAGGGCGACGCAAATGTTCTAAAATTCTAGGAGGTATACCGCCTCCTAAAAAAACACCACCAGTGGCCATTGTTTTAAGTGCTAAGTTCCCAGCTTCAGCTCCTAAAATACGAATAAAAATATCCATTGTATCACGACAGAGCCCACAAGATCCGTTGCGTGAGTGCTCATCAATAATGACATTAACATCTCCTGCAAGCATCTTTTCGGCAATGATTGGCTTCTCCTTACCTCGACCTGTATCTCTTAAAAAACGGTAAATATTATTCAGTCCTATTCCTGCAATGACACGTTCGCAGCTAACACGTCCATATTCTTTATGTAAGAACTCTAATAAGGCTGCTTGAACATCATCAGTAGGAGCAAAATCAGCATGTCCACCTTCACTGGCCCAAGGATGATGTCGATGACCATCCCAAAAAAGACCCGCTTCACCTAAGCCTGTACCAGGCGCAATCACACATTGATTCCCAGCACGAGAACCAGCACCGGCTTGTAACAAAAGAAAATCACTATGGCGTAATTCTCCAACTCCAAATGCCATTGCTTCCAAATCATTGAGAATTTGTACACGGGGAATGCCAAGAACATTAGGAAGCATACTTACGTCTATGAGCCAGTTTAAATTTGTTGCATGCACGACGCCGGCAATATTGGGTCCAGGAACACCAAAACAAGCTGTCATAATATTTCCAGGAACTTCTTCTTTTTCTAGGAAGCTGCGAACAGCCTCCGCAAAAGAATTAAACCGTGTGCTAGCAAGGCGCTCAGAACGAAGCTTCTTTAGTGTTCCATTAGGACCATTGACAACACGAAAAAGTGCAATACGGAAATTCGTTCCTCCTAGATCTCCTGCAAGAATAAATTTATGATTTTTAGGCATAAGTATCGAAATTTATAAGAATTAACAAAAATGAAGAATGTGAACTGAAAATATATTAGGATCTGAACGTAATGTTTCTAGTAATGCTTGTTGAGGAGCAGAATCAAGATTCATCAAGACCAGGGCTGTTCCCAGAGCTTCATGGCGACTCAACGACATATTGGCAATATTGATATGATCATCCCCAAAAAGTGACCCTAGATGCCCAATCATGCCAGGTTGATCTTTGTTTTCTAGCAAAAGGACAATGCCGGTAGGATGTCCCTCCACAAAACGATCGTTAACTTTTACGATACGTGGTTTTGAACCATATAACGTCCCTCCCACACTTGCATGTTCTACTCCAGAATCCACCTGAACTTCCAGCAGATCTGTAAACTCTCCAGCTCCACTTTGGCGCAACTCAATAACTTCAAGACCTGAATTTTTCAGAAAGCTAGAAACATTTACTGAGTTGACTTCAGGACCATGAATATGACGTAAAAACCCTGTAAGCAATGCTCTTGAAACCGCCGTTAAGTCCTGATCTGTAATGCGTCCGCTATAACGAATAGTAATTTTTTCTGCACGCTTGGGTCCGATTTGAGCTGCAAATTGCCCCAAGCAATTTGCCAATATCATCCACGGTTTAATCAGTGCTAATGTCTGTGCATCAATATTAGGCATATTTACTGAATTTCTGATTTCTCCCTTTAAAAGAGCAAGACGAACAGAGTCGGCAATCTCAATGCCCACCATTTCTTGGGCTTCTGCAGTCGATGCTCCAAGATGTGGCGTTAAAATGAGGGAATCGAGATGACGTAATGAAGAATTTTGAGGCAAAGGCTCTTCTTCAAAAACATCTAAGGCTGCTCCTGCAATCTGACCACTAGAGATGCCTTGGGCTAAAACAGCTTCATTAATCAGCCCTCCACGTGCGCAATTAATGATACGCACTCCTTTTTTCAAAAGGGGAAGTTCCTTTTCCCCTATCATATACTCTGTTTCCTGTGTAAGTGGCATATGAACTGTAATAAAATCGGCTTGTGGCAAAAGGTCATGTAAATTTTCCACAACCTCTATTTGTAAAGAACGTGCCTTACTCGAAGAAAGATACGGATCATAAACAAGCACGTGCATCCCAAAGGCAATGGCACGACGTGCTACTTCAGTCCCTATACGCCCCATCCCAAGAACAGCTAGCGTCTTTCCATAGAGCTCAACACCTTCGAATTTCTTCCGATCCCATTTTCCTGCTTTCATACTCGCATGAGCTTGAGGAATAGTACGTGCGGTGCTTAAAAGCAGACTGAATGCATGTTCTGCTGTTGAAATCGTATTCCCACCAGGAGCATTCATGACGATAACACCATGATCAGTAGCAGCTTCGACATCGACATTGTCGATACCAACACCGGCACGTCCAATAACCTTTAAAGTACCAGCAGCTTGAATGACTGCCTTTGTCACTTTCGTTTGACTCCGAACAATGAGTGCTTCACATCCTTTAATAGCTTCAATGAGCTCTGCTTCTTTGAGACCAAGTTTTACGATAACTTCAAACAAGCCTTGAGAAGCCAATGCTTCAATGCCTTTAGGAGAGATAGGATCAGCGACAAATATTTTCGGAAGAGATTTCATAAACCAAGGAGAGATATTACGTAAATTTTTAAACTACAAAGGAAAGTTAAATATCCAGAAGATTTACTAGATGATCTAGCTCATCCAAGGTGATGAACGTGGTGTTAAATGAAACGACTCGTTAACAAGCTGAATCTTTCATTCACCTAGATGAATATGTGATAAAGGAATATCAAGCGTAGATTTGTATCTGAGAGTTGCGGGAAAGGGAATCTGTAAAAAAATAAAAAATAGGTTGAAAGAAATTTATTCCATTAAAATTTTATTTTGATAGAATTTGCAACTTTTCTGAATATGTCGGCTGCTTCGCTTGTTTTGTTTGGTGTTCGATAGTTTAAAAAAGGGATACCAGCATCCCCTGAGGCACGTACATCGCTGTCAAGCGGGATCTCACCTAGAAAGGGAATACCTAGCTGCTCAGCCTCTCTGACTCCACCACCAGTTCCAAAAACTGCATGACGCACTCCATCACTTGGAGAAGTAAAATAGCTCATATTTTCAATAACACCTATTAATGGTACATTCGTTTTACGAAACATGGAGGCTGCTTTTCTCACATCAATGAGTGCTACCTCTTGAGGAGTTGTGACCAAGATAACACCAGAAACAGGAACTGTTTGAACAATAGTAAGCTGAATATCCCCGGTTCCTGGCGGCAAATCGAGAATCAAATAATCTAATTTCCCCCAGGCAACTTGCCGTAAAAACTGCTGAGTGTAGCGGCTCACCATCGGACCACGGAGAACAGCAGGTGCATCACCCTCAAGCAACAATCCCATCGACATGATGTCAATGCCATGAGTCTTGACAGGAATAATCTGATCCTTGTCATCTGCTTCAGGGCGTTTATTAACACCGCATAAAAACGCCACACTCGGGCCATATAAATCGCAATCGCATAAACCAACAGCTGCGCCTAATTGAGAAAGTGCAACAGCTAGATTGACTGCGACAGTCGATTTGCCGACTCCTCCCTTACCGCTTGCCACAGCAATCACGTGAGCAATACCGGAAATAGGAATGGGACCTGAGCTCGAAGCACTCACGGGCGACTGGATATCAATGAGAACAGTCACATTTTCTACTCCAGGAATGGCTACAAGCGAAGCCTCAATCTCTTGTTTTAAAATTTTAGGGATGTGTGTCTCTGTTGTGGAGAGTTGAAGTTGCACATTGACATTTCCACCTTTAATAGCAACTTCCTTCACAAGCCCGAAAGAGAGAATGCTACGGCGAAATCCAGGATAGAGAACTTTATCAAGTGCGCTGCGGAGTTGATCTTCAGAAAAAGGAGCAACACTCATGATTTTAAAATTTCTTGGACGCAGGCTTCTGAAAGTTTGACAAACTTTACAATGTCAGATGTTGACAAACCGAGTTGATGCATATTGTACACGACTTCAGCTTTTCCTTGGGCTATTCCTTCATTCAAACCATCACTAAAATAGGTTTGTGTTGTGCTTTTAGAAATTCTCATATCGTCAATATGTCGGACGTAGGCGAAGCGTTCGTCATCAGAAAGATTGAGCACTGCGAGTGTATTGGCTGCTTCTTGGATCCCCTTGGCTTTGAACTCCGGTTTGACCTCTGATTCTTTCAACATATACACCCACTCATCTAGTGTGTCTTTTATTTTTAAGTCAAAGCCACTGACTTTAAGAACGTAATACTCAGGTAAGATATGGCCTATACGATCGATATGGCTAGGATAATTTTTTCTCTCTGATGCTTTTAACTGAAGAATATCTTTTTTGTGAATGCCTTCAAATTGAGTGGTTCCATGATAGATATAATCTTCTCCTTGGCCCAAGTCGAAGTAGACGATATTAATCGATATGATTCGTGAAATCATTCCATAGGCATCACCCTTATGAAGATGCTCAACCATAACTTTAGAAACGCCATAGAGCATCCGTGAAATAAAATTCCACTCGCGTTCGCATTGGACTTCAATAATGACGTATTCGCCATGACTGAGTTGTGCCAACACATCCACACGATTTGACTTATCCTGGGCGTTCTCATTATTGGATTCGCTCTCAAGCAGTGATGTTATTTTCACATCCGTCTTGAGCAACTCAGAAAGAAATCCCTCAAGAATCCCAAAATTCGCCTTGCGATGCAGGAGTGTCTTGATGGCCCAATCAAATTGAACAAGCTTCTTTGGTTGCATAAGACCGATGATTCTAGTGGAGAAAGTTAAGAGATGTCAAATAAGGACCTTAGCCCGGATATTTCATCCTGATCCACTGCGGAGCCCGAGAAGCCAGCGTAGATGCTTTGCTCAAACGCACATTGTGACTTGAAGAGGACTGCACACATACAATACAACTTCAAAATGTTCGTCTGCATTGACTATGCTTGGCGAAGCTCGTCTCACCCTTTGAAGGTCTGCCTAACAGAGCCTACAAACTCTGGTCAGTCTTTCCAAGCGCCGGTGGCACACCATCTTACCTTCGCAATCTCCTCGTTAAGATCAGTATGAGATACCCAGGTTAGAGCTCACAGATTTGGAATACTCTGGAACACTCTATGTGTACCATGCATGTTTTTAAGTTTTCCTAAACACAAGTTCATTTTTAATGAAATCGCCTTCAATAGCATCTCCCTCTTTAATATGACCATCTAAGATCGACATACTTAAAGGATCTAAGATTTTTTGTTGAATCACACGTTTCAATGGACGAGCTCCATAGGCGGGATCGTATCCTTCTTTGGCAAGATAGGCTTTTGCTTTTTCGGAAAGCTGCAGCGAGAGTTTTTGTTTCTCTAATCGATGACCTAATCGTGATAATTGAATATCAATAATTTTCGTAATATTACGATCGCTCAAACGATCAAAAATCACAATTTCATCAATACGATTCAAAAATTCTGGCCTAAAATGTCCTCGAAGTGCTTCCATAACACGACTATTACGCTCTTGTGCCTTCAAATCCTCCATGATGAACTGACTCCCAATATTACTCGTCATGATGATAACGCAATTTTTGAAATCGATTGTACGTCCTTTCCCATCAGTAATACGACCGTCATCAAGGACTTGTAGGAGGACATTAAAGACATCTCCATGTGCCTTTTCAACCTCATCAAAAAGAATCACAGAATAAGGTTTGCGGCGCACAGCCTCGGTTAACTGACCTCCTTCATCATATCCAACGTAACCAGGAGGAGCTCCAATCAAGCGTGCAACAGTATGTTTCTCCATATACTCACTCATATCAAGGCGAATCATGGCATGCTCATCATCAAAGAGAAATTCTGCCAAGGCTTTTGATAACTCTGTTTTACCAACTCCTGTAGGTCCTAAAAAAATAAATGATCCAATAGGACGATCCTCCTCTTGAAGGCCTGCACGAGCACGTCGCACAGCGCTCGAAACAGCTTTGATCGCCTGCTCCTGTCCCACAACACGGTTCATGAGACGTTCCTCCATTTTCACTAATTTTTGTCGCTCTCCTTCTTGCAGATTAGAAACGGGAATTCCCGTCCAAATTGAGACGACCTTGGCAATATCCTCTTCGGTCACCTCTTCTTGAAGGAGTGCATGTTGAGTAGTTGCCTTATGAGCCATGCGCTCATTGTGAGCTTCAAGTTTGGAAGAAAGTTCAGGAATTCGGCCATATTGAATTTCACTGGCTCGCGCAAAGTCTCCACGACGCTGGGCTTGAACAAGCTCGTTTTTCAAGACCTCTAATTCTTCATTGAGCTTTTGTGACTTACCGATCTCTTCTTTTTCTTGGAGCCATCGTGTTTTAAGCGTTGTTGTTTTTTCTTTCACTTGGGAGAGTTCTCTCTCAAGCTTATCCAGGCGTTCTTTGCTCGCAGCATCTTTTTCTTTACGTAGTGCCTGACGTTCCATCTCAAGCATCATAATGGCTCGCTCACCTTGATCTATCTCTGTTGGCATAGATTCAAGTTCAATCTTTAAACGTGAGGCGGCTTCATCCATGAGATCAACGGCTTTATCGGGCAAAAAGCGATCAGAAATGTAGCGATGGGAAAGAAACGCTGCAGCCACTAAGGCGGCATCTTGAATGCGAATGCCGTGATGGATCTCATAGCGCTCCTTTAATCCACGCAGAATGGCAATCGTATCCTCCAGAGTTGGCTCTTGAACCATGACAGGTTGAAAACGTCGTTCGAGGGCAGCATCTTTTTCAATATATTTACGATACTCATTGAGGGTTGTAGCACCTATGGTGCGGAGTTCTCCGCGAGCAAGCTGTGGCTTGAGCAGATTGGAAGCATCCATGGATCCCTCACTAGCACCGGCTCCAACAATGGTATGAAGTTCATCGATAAAAAGAATGATTTCACCTTCTGAATGAGTGACTTCTTTTAAAAATGCTTTCAAGCGATCTTCAAATTCTCCTCGAAATTTCGCTCCTGCAACCATGGAACCAATATCCATGGCTATAAGGCGCTTGTTTTTCAGTGACTCAGGAACATCACCACTGATAATGCGGCGGGCAAGCCCTTCCACAATGGCCGTTTTCCCTACTCCTGGCTCCCCAATTAAGACGGGGTTGTTTTTTGTGCGTCGCGAGAGCACTTGCATAGTACGCCGAATTTCCTCATCACGTCCAATTACGGGATCAATTTTTCCTTTGCGGGCTAATGCGGTGAGATCACGTCCATATTTTTCAAGCGTTTGATATTTACCTTCAGGATTTTGGTCGCTCACACGCTGGCTCCCTCTCACCTCAACTAACGTCTTCATGAGCTTATCACGAGTAATTCCCTGCTCTTTTAAAAATTGAGCAACCCACAACTTCTCATCACAGAGTGCTAAGAGATAATGCTCAGCACTTAAAAATTCATCCTTAAGTTTCTCTTGTTCTTCTTCTGCATGATCGATTGTTTTCCGAAGTTCATTGCCAATAAAGGGCGGTGCCCCCCCATGTACACGAGGTTGGGAAAGAAGATGTGATTCAATTTGCGCTGCAAGCGATGGCACTTGAGTTCCCATTTTTTCTAGCAATGGCCGAACAAGCCCCTCCTCTTGCCTTAATAATGAGAGTAAAAAATGATCGTTACTCACCTCCTGTTGTCCGGATTTAGAGGCAATATCGAGCGCTCCTTGAAGTGCCTCTTGCATTTTGATGGTGAATTTATCAGGTCTCATAAAGTAGAAATTATTTTTGGTTATTATGTTCTATTGACATGCTCGTAGTGAGAGAAAAACACGCATGAAGCATTCGGACTAGCCCAGATACTTCATACTGATCATAACGAGGAGGCCGCGAAGAATGAAGGAGTAAGGCGAGCAATGAAGTCTGACGACGGTTGTATGAGTAAGTACATACTGCCCGAGAAAGACTTCAAGCTTGAGCGCAGTATCGACCCTAGCTTCCCGGTCTCTCCATGGTAGATCAATGTAAAATATCCGAGCTAGTTCCATTTTAATCCTAATCTCAAATAGGTGGGCGTATCAAGATCCTCTCCCTCAAAAATAGTCGGTTCGCTTTTATCAAAGCGCCCTCGTTGCAGGG
>Ga0364900_10207_pt1 | contig 24165 bp, 19 predicted proteins | sample ExccelJu500002D3_FD_206974 | JGI IMG/M metagenome (GOLD analysis project Ga0364900, IMG submission 206974) | Enriched cells from Trout Bog Lake Hypolimnion, Wisconsin, USA - BchlTB.July09.5000.02.D3 | ecosystem: Environmental > Aquatic > Freshwater > Lake > Hypolimnion/Profundal zone | place: USA...
TGGTTACGGCGATCCCAGCCTTTAATTGCGCCTGATGCGAGAGACAGGTCAGGGTGCGCAACGATACGCTTTGGATCAAAAAAGGATTGATGACCCAAGCCATCGCAGGATGGGCAGGCACCCATTGGATTATTAAAGGAGAAGAGGCGAGGCTCAAGTTCTTGTAATGAGTAGGAGCAGACGGGGCAGGAAAACTTGCTAGAGAAGATCATTTCTTTGCCAGTATCCATATTCACAATCATGGCCTTGCCATCAGCAAGACGCAGAGCAGTTTCAAAAGACTCGGCTACGCGCTGGGTAATATCTGGGCGAACTTTAATGCGGTCGACCACCACTTCAATGGAGTGCTTTTCGTTTTTCTTTAGCTCGGGTAATTGATCAACTTCAAAGATTTCTGCTTTAGCAGTATTGGTAGTGCCTCCACCCGAGCGGACGCGAAAGCGGACAAAGCCCTGAGCTTGAAGGTCTTGAAAGAGATCAACAAACTCACCCTTACGCTCACTGACCACTGGCGCCAGGATCATCAGTTTGGTATCTTCTGGCATCGACAAAACGGTATCCACCATTTGGGAGACGCTTTGTGCTTCTAATGGAAGATCATGATCTGGACAATGTGGAGTGCCAGCGCGTGCAAATAGCAAGCGGAGGTAATCATGAATTTCAGTCACTGTACCCACAGTAGATCGGGGGTTATGGCTGGTGGCTTTTTGCTCAATCGAAATTGCTGGGGATAAGCCTTCAATCACGTCGACATCCGGCTTTTCCATTAATTGCAAAAATTGACGTGCATAGGCAGAAAGAGATTCAACATAGCGACGTTGACCTTCGGCATAGAGTGTATCGAAAGCTAATGAACTCTTGCCTGAGCCAGATAAGCCAGTCAGAACCACCAATTTCTCTCTAGGGATGTCTAGATTGATGTTTTTGAGGTTGTGCGTGCGTGCACCGCGGATCTTAATTTCGTTATTCATGATTTTTTAGCGTAACTTGTTAATATAGCCCTTTCTCATGAATCCTTCCGAACTTCGCTCCACTCTAGCCTTAGCAGGCATCTTTGGCCTTCGTATGCTGGGCTTATTCCTTCTATTGCCCGTTTTTAGTATTCATGCTCGAGGCTTACCTGGTGGGGAGCATGCCTTGTGGGTTGGCTTGACCTTAGGAATCTTCAATATTGTCCAGGCCTTTTTCTATATTCCTCTGGGGCGTCTATCTGACCGAATTGGTCGAAAACCAGTGGTTTTATGGGGACTTTCTTTGTTTGTGGCCGGAGCCTTAATTTGCGCCGCTCGGGATGAGCTTCTCTGGATTGCCATTGGACGGGGTGTAATGGGTGCTGGCGCAGTCTCAGCCGCTATTTCAGCTTGGGTGGCAGACCTAACCCGTGAGCAAGTTCGGACTCGTGCCATGGCCCTAGTGGGGGGTAGTATCGCCCTGTCTTTCGCCTTATCTCTAGTAATTGCTGCTCCGATTTATCGCCTAATTAGCTTGAGCGGTATTTTTTTAGTCCTGGCAGTTCTCGGTGTTATTGCCATGTTTGTTACGTATTACATACTTCCTACATCTAAACCCGAGGCCAAGGTGCAGCAAGCCAGCTTAAAGGAGGTTTTTTTCCGCCTTGAGCTCATGCGCCTTAATGCGGGTGTGTTTGTCCTTCATGCCACTCAAGTAGCGATGTTCTTAGTCGTACCCCGTTTATTGGAGCAGGCAGGCCTCCCGCTTTCATCGCACTGGCAGGTCTATCTTCCAGTGGTGTTGCTTTCATTTGTTTTTATGGCTCCGGTGTTAATTTTTGGCGAAAAGAAGCAGCGCTTGCGATCTGTCTTGCTCGTAGCTATCGCGTTGCTTTTATTAGCAGAATTTGTGTTTACTAGGGCCACTTCAATTATGACGATTGCCCTCGCTTTGTTGATCTATTTTGTAGGATTTAACTTACTAGAGGCCTTACAACCATCACTGGTATCACGATTTGCCAAAGAATCCAAGGGCACCGCTCTAGGCGTTTACAACACCACCCAATCTATTGGCCTGTTTACAGGCGCTGTAATTGGGGGGTGGTTAATGGACAGCCAAGGGGATTTATCAGTCTTTGTTATGGGGGCCGCACTCCTTTTATGCTGGCTTATAATTGCCTGGTCAATGCACGAATTGCCTGCGAAGGTAGTAGATTCAAAGGATGTAGTAGCAAAGGCATAGCCGTAGCTTTACTTATTCCATATATTTTTAAGCTACAACTTAGATTTAATTCACATCATCATTTTCTTCGGGAGACAACATGGCTTCGGTAAATAAAGTCATCATCGTAGGTAACGTGGGGCGCGACCCAGAAACACGTTACATGCCAAGTGGCGACGCTGTAACCAACATTTCAGTAGCGACATCGGATCGTTACAAAGACAAACAATCTGGCGAAATGAAAGAAACCACAGAATGGCACCGTGTTGCGTTCTTTGGAAAACTTGCTGAGATTGCTGGTCAATATTTGAAAAAAGGTTCACAAGTCTACGTTGAAGGTCGCCTACGTACTCGCAAATGGACCGATGCTAGCGGTCAAGAAAAGTATTCTACTGAGATTGTTGCAGAAACGATGCAGATGCTTGGTGGTAAGCCGGTGGGTGGAAGTGGTGATGGTGGTGGTGAAAGCTATAGCCGCTCAAAGCCAGCCGAGCAATCTGCCCCAGCATCTTCTAATGCCGCATCGCTTGGCGCAATGGATGACGATATTCCGTTTTGACAGATCCCCAGTATTTCTGTAAAGAGATTTGAACTGGAAACCCCAATCAGTTTTTAAACTGATTGGGGTTTTCTTTTTATTAATGTGCAGTAAGTCTTCTAGCAATCGCCTTAAAATGACCTTATGATTTTTAAAGGAAAAATAGGATCGGCACTTTTCGTATTTACAAGTGCGCTCTTCACTGTTTGGCCAAGCATTTCTGGGGCTGCTCCTTTTTTCTTTCCTGATATGAGTCCATCTTTTGAGAGGGTAGATCCCCCAAATTGGTTGCGTGTTGGTAGGGGAGGCGATGGCTATCTCACAATTACTTCAGAAGTCATACCGGTCAATAGTTGCACGCAGATGGCAAGTCGCAGTTTTTGGGGTTCAGATAAAACTCAACTAATTTTATCGGTGGTTACGAATGGGTTTAAGACCAAACTCGACAAAGTGGAGATTCCCATTGCCACGTTTGATGGCAGAGATAACGGCTCTCAATGTGCTTCACTCAGTACTGCGCCTTTACAGGTTGTTCCTATGAGTGTCTTAGGAGCTTATTCCATATTTAGCCCCGGGAATCTGTCCTTGGTTTTAAACGTAAAAAGTTCAAACGACTCTAATCAAGATTTTATTGGCTCAGCAAAATTACTTTTGGGTGCGGCAGCGATGGTAGCTACTGGTGGCACCGCGGGCATTATTGGGGGCGTTTCAGCGACTGTCGGAAATTCAGTGCTAGGAGATACGCAAAATCGAGCTAATAGTCTTTTGCAGGGAATGATTGATGCAAAAGTTCCTGTGTCATTTCATTGGTCTGAGTTGCGCAGTGGCATTCATTCGGTTGAAATACCTGTTTATAAAATAGAGCAGAGTGTAGGAAGCATTTCTGATCAACAAATTCGGGATTTGCAAAAAGATTCTAAATCAGACAAGCGGCTCATGTTCACGGTGAAATTAGAACTCCAGTATTTCAGAAGTATGTTCTATCCAACAGTGACAAATATAGAAGGTCTGGGTGACCGGGAAAACTTATCATCTGAATATATTCTTAATTACCAAATGCCTGGTTCGGGTCAGAATTTTATGCAGATTCTGAATAATTCATCTCCTAGTTTGTTGCAAAAAATTTCCAGAGCAGAGGGAGTTGAATTGGCCAGGGCCTGCTCTTTAGGATTTTATAAATTAAAAGTAGCAGGTCTTAGTGATGTTGATATTGCGATCGTTATGAAGTCCTTTATGGATGAGGCAAAACTGGACAATGGGTGGTATTCAAATCCTGGTTTGGTGAAGAGTTGCTTTGGCCAGGCGCCGAACATCCAAAGTTATCTTGTGCAGATTTATGGCCTGCCGCTCGGGCTTCCTAAGGAGGCTGAAACCCCTTAGTGCTTTTTAATTATTGCCTAGAATGTCTAATGTTATTTGGCCATGCTGAATTGTGATCGGTCCGAAAAGGGTTGATATCTAATCCACCACGCCTGGTGTAGCGGGCATACACCGACAGTTTGTCAGGCTGACATTGGCGCTTAATGTCGCAAAAAATAGTTTCAACGCAATGCTCATGAAACTCACCTAGTTGCCTAAATCCAATTAAGTAACGGAGCAGACCTTCTTCCGCAATAGGGCGACCTTGATATCGAATTTGTACGCTAGCCCAATCGGGTTGACCGGTAACAGGGCAATTTGATTTGAGTAAGTGTGAGACGAGGCACTGCTCGATAGGTCCAAAAGAGTTATTGACCTCTAGCAGTGCGGGATCAGCTGGTAGCTTAGGATCAATTTCAATATCGAGCCGATCCATTAATACCCCACTCATTTCTTGCATGCCTTTTTTAGAGGTAGCTTCTGTTGCGTAAATACGGGTATTAATTTTATTGCCTGCCACTGCTGATAAATCAGTATTTAATCTTTCACGCACTTCATCTTCACTTTCAAAGTGAGCGCCATTTAAACTATTGAGATAAAGCTTGAATGATTTAGATTCGATCATATTTGGAGAATCTGCGGGTATCAGAAATTCCGCTAACGCAATTTGTGGCTTGCCTTTTTTATTAAGCCAGCTGAGTTCGTAAGCATTCCAAATATCAACGCCAAAAAAGGGAGGCGCTTGATTTTCTTCGATGCCTAACTTCAGGCGATTCTCAGAGCGGGAAATGGGAAATAGCAAGCTAGGATCATATTGATCTGGGTAGCTGGAGTTTTGACCGAGAGGTAAAGTTGCCATGCGATTAAATCTACTTGATTTTATATATTGAGATGAATCTTATGTTTTTGGGCGATTCGACACGCCCGATACAACATGGCCAGTAGGGGCTACGGATGCGGCAGATTGGCAGTGACCCGTTTGATCATCAAAGAAGAAGTCAGGCTCAAACTCACGTAAAAATTCACTTTTGGACAGGCCACCCAAGAACATGGCTTCATCAACATCAATACCCCAAGCCATGAGTGTGCGAATCGCGCGCTCATGTGCTGGCGCAGATCGGGCGGTTACTAGGGCGGTGCGAATTCGCATACCCGTTTCACTGGTAGATCGTTGAAGACGATGCAGTGCCTCTAGCAAAGGCTTAAAAGGTCCTGGTGGCAAAGGAATCGCTGCGTTTCTGCTTTCATGATCCACAAATGCCTCTAAACCCTTTTTTTGAAATACCTGCTCCGCTTCATCTGAAAAGAGCACGGCATCTCCATCAAAGGCAATCCGAATTTCCTTGGGGTGTGACTCAGCCGTTTTACTGGACTCAGGGTAGACGCGGGCAGCAGGGAATCCGGCATCTATAGTGGCGCGAACATCATCTTCGTTGGCTGATAAGAATAGGTTGGCATGCAAGGAGCGAAGATAGTGATAGGGGGGGCGACCCCTTGTAAATACACCGCGCTGCAGATGCAGGCCATGATGTTCGGCAGAGCGAAAAACTCTCAAACCGCTAACAGGGTCATTGCGTGAGAGTATGACCACTTCTACACGTTGCTCACCTTCTTCATTAAATGCCAGAAGCTTTTTAACTAGGGGAAAAGCTACGCCAGCCTGGGCTGCAATACCCAGTCGATCTAATTGCAACTTCATGTAGGCGCTGTCATCGGTCGATTCAAAGATACGATTCTCTTCCTCAAAATCAAACAATGCACGCGATGAAATCGCAACAACCAATTTTCCGGTGAGTGTGTATGACATCTTATTTTAGGAAGAGACGATAAGAAGGATTATCGGTCTCATTCCAATGGGGGTAACCTAGTGAAGCTAAGAAATGTTGAAACTTCTTTTGCTCGTTCTTGGGAACTTGAATGCCGACTAGGATGCGTCCATAGTCAGCACCATGATTGCGGTAGTGAAATAGGCTGATATTCCAGTTGGGTGCCATGCTGGTCAAGAATTTCATTAATGCCCCTGGACGCTCAGGAAATTCAAAGCGATACAAAAGCTCGTCTTGGGCAAGCGTGGATCGGCCGCCAACCATATGACGAAGGTGGGCCTTGGCTAACTCATCATGGGTCAGGTCAATCGTCGCAAATTTAGCTTTGCGGAAATACTTTGCAATAGCAGCGCTATCGGTAGACTTTTGCGTTCCAACGCCGATAAAAATATGGGCTTCACTTTCATCAGCTATGCGATAGTTGAATTCGGTCACGTTGCGATTACCAAGTAGCTCACAAAAGCGCCTAAAAGAGCCGCGCTCTTCTGGGATGGTGACGGCAAAGACTGCTTCGCGGAATTCGCCAACATCGGCACGCTCAGCTACAAAGCGTAAGCGGCTGAAATTCATATTGGCTCCACACGCAATGGCAACCAAGGTTTTCTTTTTGATGCGATGCTTTTCTACGTATTTTTTCATACCCGCAATGGCTAGAGCTCCTGCAGGCTCTAGGATACTGCGGGTATCAGTAAAGACATCGTTGATTGCGGCGCAAATTTCATCCGTATCAACTGTAATGATATCGTCGACTACGCGTTTGCAGATTCGAAAGGTTTCTTTGCCGACTAGCTTGACCGCAGTACCATCAGAAAAGAGTCCCACATCTTTCATTTCTATTCGTTTGTTTGCCTCTAGTGATCTTCTCATAGCATCAGAGTCAACTGATTGCACGCCAATTACTTTGGTCTTGGGGCTGACTGCCTTGACATATTCGCCAACACCAGAGATGAGGCCACCACCTCCAATAGCCACAAAGATGGCGTCAATTGGATCTTGGTGCTGCTGAAAAATTTCCAAGGCAATAGTCCCTTGTCCAGCAATGACATCTGGATCGTCAAAAGGATGGACAAAGGTGAGATTTCGTTTTTTCTCTACAAGTTCTGAGTATTTAAAGGCATCACTGTAAGACTCCCCATGCAAAATAACTTCTACCCATGAGCCGCCATGAGCCTTAACGGCATCAATTTTGAGGCTAGGGGTCGTGAGCGGCATGACGATAACTGCTTTGCATTTCATTTTGGCTGCCGCCAAAGCAACTCCCTGAGCGTGATTACCCGCTGAGGCTGCAATCACCCCCCGTTTTAGGGCTTCCGGAGATAAGTGAGCCATTTTGTTATAGGCGCCCCGCAATTTGAAGGAGAAAACAGGTTGGTTATCTTCTCTTTTAAGTAAGACCTGATTTCCTAAACGCTTCGTGAGTTCGGGGGCTAGCTGCAGCTCAGTTTCTCTGGCCACGTCATAGACTCGGGCCGATAATATTTTCTTTAAATAGTTCGTTGCCATCCGATGAGCGTACCACGGATAAGCTCTAAGCCCTTAGATTTGAAAGGGTTTATCCCTTTGGCTGACATCTTTTCTAGATTCCTGCCAATATTGACTTCCCTCAATTAAAATGCATATTTATCAAATATGACGCTATGAACGCACCATTAGCTTTGAATCAGTTGTTAGACGCCGAGGCGGGCTCCCCCCGCTTGCGTGAAATTCCTTATAACTACACTTCTTTTTCCGATCGTGAGATTGTTATTCGCCTGTTGGGTGAAGAGTCATGGAGTGTGCTCAACAACCTACGTGGCGTTAGACGCACAGGGCGTTCTGCTCGGATGCTGTTTGAAGTGCTAGGCGATATTTGGGTGGTCCAACGCAATCCATTTTTGCAAGATGATCTGCTGGATAACGCTAAGCGTCGTCAATTGCTAGTGGATGCTTTGTGGCATCGCCTGGGCGAAGTGAAAAAGCGATCTAGCGGGGATTCTGCGGAACAAGTTGACATTTTACTGAGCGCCGCCCATCGCGCAGTTGAAAGTTTTGAGAATGGCTTTAAAGAAGTAGAGCAAATACATAAGCGTGCTCGCAAAATATTAGGCCGCCATACTGCTTTAGATAATATTTGTTTCGATGGTGTATCTCGTGCCGCCCATGTGACCGATGCAACCGACTGGCGCGTCGAGTTTCCCCTCGTAGTCTTAAAGCCCGATTATGAGTCAGAGATCCCTGGTCTGGTAAGGGCCTGTGTAGAGCTCGGCCTCACAATTATTCCTCGTGGAGGTGGTACAGGCTATACCGGTGGAGCAATACCTCTTTATGCCATGTCGGCAGTAATTAATACTGAAAAGCTCGAACAAATTGATGAAGTAAAGAGCATGCGCTTGCCTGGAGTAGATCACGAAGTATCAACGATCTTTACTGGTGCTGGTGTTGTGACGCGACGGGTATCCGACGCTGCAGAGCGTGCTGGTTTGGTGTTTGCAGTAGATCCCACTTCAGCTGACGCCAGTTGTATCGGTGGCAATATTGCCATGAACGCTGGTGGTAAGAAGGCGGTTCTCTGGGGAACAGCGCTTGATAACTTAGCTAGCTGGCGCATGGTCGATCCCGAAGGTAACTGGCTCGATATTGAACGCCTTGACCATAATTTAGGAAAGATTCATGTCGCTGAGACAGTTCGATTTCAGTTAATTTGGTCAGATGGATTAAGGGAGCCCGGCGAACGTATTCTGAAAAAAGAAATATTAGAAGTTGAAGGAAGGCGTTTTCGTAAAGAAGGGCTGGGTAAGGATGTAACTGATAAGTTTTTATCGGGATTACCAGGCGTTCAAAAAGAAGGTTGTGATGGCTTAATCACTAGTGCAACCTGGATCTTGCATCGTATGCCTAAATACATGCGTACAGTGTGTTTGGAGTTTTTTGGGCAGGCACGTGAAGCGATTCCTAGCATTGTAGAAATAAAGGCATATCTCGATGGCTTAACTAAAGAGGGTGGTCCGATTTTGGCCGGTCTTGAGCATTTAGATGATCGCTACTTAAGGGCGGTAGGTTATTCGACGAAGTCCAAACGCAATAGCTTGCCAAAGATGGTGCTCATTGGCGATATTGCTGGTGATAACGAAGAGGCGGTAGCTACCGCAACCAGCGAAGTAGTTCGTATGGCCAACTTGCGTGTAGGCGAAGGTTTTGTTGCCGTTAGCGCTGAAGCCCGCAAGAAGTTTTGGTTAGATCGTGCGCGCACAGCGGCGATTGCCCGTCATACCAACGCCTTTAAGATTAATGAAGATGTGGTCATTCCCTTGCCGCGTATGGGTGAGTACACCGAGGGTATTGAGCGTATTAATATCGAACTTTCACTAAAAAATAAACTACAGGTACTAAGTGGCCTTGAATTATTTTTGACAAAAGGGGCCTTACCTTTAGGTAAGGCAAAAGATGATTATGAAATCCCAATTGCCGAGATTTTGGGTGATCGCGTTCAACAGGCGCTTGAATTAATTTCAAAGGTTCGCACGCGTTGGTCTGAGTGGCTAACGCAAATGGACGCTCACTTTCCTAGTCTTCAGGATTACAGTTTGCGCGCCTCTTGGAAAACAGAAGTGCGCGCTGAGCTTCGGATTATTTTTGGTGGCCTAGCTTTTGAGCCGATTCTTAGTGAACTAGAAGCGATACATAAGCAAATATTGCGTAAACGCGTTTTCGTAGCTTTGCACATGCATGCAGGTGACGGTAATGTCCACACGAACATTCCCGTGAACTCCGATGACTACGAGATGCTGCAAGATGCGCATCATGCCGTCGACAGAATTATGAAGTTGGCGCGCTCATTGGATGGTGTGATCTCTGGGGAGCACGGTATTGGTATTACTAAGCTCGAATATCTTACAGAAGATGAGTTAAAAGATTTTCGAAGCTACAAGAATCGCGTTGATCCAGAAGGCCGTTTCAATAAAGGCAAATTAATGCCTAACGCCGATCTCAGCATGGCTTACACACCAAGCTTTGGTTTGATGGGGCATGAGTCCATCATCATGCAACAAAGTGATATTGGTGCGATTGCTGACAGCATCAAAGATTGTCTGCGCTGCGGTAAGTGCAAGCCAGTTTGCTCTACGCATGTCCCACGTGCGAACTTACTCTACAGCCCACGTGACAAAATTTTGGCAACATCCTTGTTGATCGAAGCCTTTTTATACGAAGAGCAAACTCGTCGTGGCGTTTCCATTCGTCATTGGGAAATGTTTGACGATGTAGCTGCACATTGCACTGTTTGCCATAAGTGTTTAGCGCCATGCCCTGTCAATATTGACTTTGGTGATGTGACGATGAATATGCGTAACTTATTACGCAAAATGGGTCAACAGCGATTTAATCCAGGCACTGCTGCTGCCATGCTGTTCTTAAACGCTACGAGTCCAGAAACGATTCACCTAGTTAGAAAAGTTATGATTGGATGGGGATACCAATTACAGCGCTTGGGTAATGATATATTCCGGAAGTTGGCACGTAAGCAAACTGCACATCCACCTGCGACGGTAAATAAACCGACTATAAAAGAGCAAGTCATTTTCTTCGTGAATAAGAAGATGCCTGGTAATTTGCCCAAGAAGACAGCACGTGCTTTGTTAGATATTGAGGATGCAAACTATGTTCCCATTATTCGAGATCCCAAAACCACTTCTGCTGATACTGAAGCCGTATTTTATTTCCCGGGTTGTGGATCTGAGCGCCTGTTTTCACAAGTGGGATTGGCAACTCAAGCGATGCTGTGGAATGTAGGGGTGCAAACGGTATTGCCTCCAGGCTATTTGTGCTGCGGGTATCCACAACGTGGCAATGGCGACTTTGATAAAGCGGAGAAGATGATTACCGATAATCGGGTGCTCTTCCATCGCGTAGCCAACACCTTAAATTACTTAGACATTAAAACAGTAGTGGTTTCCTGTGGCACCTGTTACGACCAATTAGCGGGTTATCAGTTTGATCAAATCTTTCCTGGTTGTCGGATTATTGATATCCATGAATATTTATTGGAAAAAGGCCTAAAGTTGTCTGGGGTAGCTGGAGTGAGATACATGTATCACGATCCGTGTCATTCACCAATGAAATTGCAAGACCCCATGAAAACAGTGAATGAACTCATTACGCAAGAAGATGGCAAGCCTATTCTAAAAAATGATCGCTGTTGTGGGGAGTCGGGAACGCTCGCAGTAACTCGCCCAGATATCTCTACTCAAGTACGTTTTCGCAAACAAATTGAAATGGAAAAGGGTGCCAATGAATTGCGTAAAGATGACTTTACTGGTGAGGTCAAAGTGCTGACCAGTTGCCCTTCGTGCTTGCAGGGTTTAAGCCGTTTTGATGCTGATAGCGATACTACCGCTGATTACATCGTGGTGGAAATGGCACAAAAAATATTGGGTGAGAACTGGATGCAAGACTATGTAACTAAAGCAAACCAAGGTGGTATTGAGAGGGTTTTGGTTTAATGATTCCAAAAAATGTAGTGGTTCATCAAAAATCCAAAGTTTTAGAGTTGGGTTATGAAAATGGCAATAGCTATCGTTTACCATTTGAACTTTTAAGGGTACTGTCTCCCTCTGCCGAAGTACAGGGGCACGGTCCTGGGCAGGAGACATTGCAAACGGGCAAGCGAGAAGTGCTAATTGCTAATCTGGAGCCTGTTGGACATTACGCCCTTAGACCCTCTTTCTCTGATGGCCATGACTCTGGTTTGTATTCTTGGGATTTCTTGCAGTATTTATGTGAAAACCAAGATCAGTTATGGCAAGCGCATTTAGATCGATTGGCAGTTGCAGGCCTTGATCGTGATGCGCCCATGGTTGTTGCCAGTAGTCATGGTTGCGCAAGCCACTAAACCAAAATTCGCCTAATTTAAGCAAAGAAAAAGCTCATGAGTAAAACCCATTTTGGTTATCAAAGCGTCGATGAGGCGGAGAAGGCTGGGAAGGTTGCGGAAGTATTTCATTCGGTAGCCAGCAAATATGATGTTATGAATGACTTCATGTCATTTGGTTTGCATCGACTTTGGAAAAAAGTCACGATTGCTCGTGCGCAAGTGCGTCCCGGCCAAAAAGTCTTAGATATTGCCGGTGGTACTGGAGATTTGGCTGCTGCGTTTTCTCGATCGGCTGGCTGGGGCAAGAACCCTGACGCACAAGTTTGGTTAAGTGATATTAATGCATCCATGTTGGGGGTGGGCCGCGATCGACTTTTAGATCAGGGTTTGGCTTTACCTTGCGTTCAGTTTGATGCAGAAAAAATTCCCTTCCCCGCTAACCATTTTGATGTGGTGACGGTGGCATTTGGTTTGCGCAATATGACCCATAAAGAGGTTGCCCTTAGTGAGATGCTTCGTGTAACTAAGCCAGGTGGTCGAGTGCTGGTTTTAGAGTTTTCTAAGCCAGATGCTTTTTTACAGCCTATTTACGACATCTATTCATTTAAGGTGCTGCCTTGGTTGGGTGAGAAAATTGCTCAAGATGCTGAAAGTTATCGTTATTTAGCTGAATCCATCCGCATGCATCCCGATGCACAAACCCTTAAAAATATTATGTTGGGAGTTGGCTTTGATGAGGTGGATACGCATAGAATGACCGGAGGCATCGTTGCCCTCCATATCGGCATTAAATATTGATATTACGCAGGCTTTTCTAGCGCGGAAGTTTAGAAGTTATATAGAGGATAAAATTATGAATAAGCATTTTTACAAAGCGGTGTTCTTGAGTCTGTGTTTGTTATTTGCTCTAGTAGGGCAAGTAGATGCTGCACGTTTAGGCGGCGGCAGAAGCTTCGGTCAAGCACCTAGCGCGCCAATGCAAAGACAAGCTGTTCCAGCTCAAAGGCCAGTACAACAAGCGCAACCTAGCGCCCCAGCACAATCCCCGCCAGTTCCTGCGCCAAGTCGCTTCGGTGGCATGGGTGGAATCTTCGGTGGCTTAGCAGCCGGTCTTGGAATTGGTTATCTTTTATCTCACTTTGGCATGGGTGAGGGCGCATCATCCTTGATCACAGGTTTATTAATTGCAGCTTTGGCAGGCTTTGCCATCATGTTTGCCATCAGAAAATTATTGCCCGCTTTATCGGGCAATAGTCAGAGTCTGAATACTCCTACACAAGGGATACAACGAAGTGCAATTGAGTCATCTCTAGGACAGGGGGGCCCTGCATTTACTCCCGTAGCCAATGCCTTTGGTAGTTCAGGTGTGGCGCCAGAACCTTTCAAATCAACACTGCCGCCGGGCTTTGATGAACATGCATTCTTAGAGAATGCTAAGCAGTATTTCGTATCGATTCAAAAAGCGTGGGATCAAGGTGATTTGGCTGCTTTACGAGAATTTACGACCCCAGAAATGTTTGCCACAATACAGCAGGACTTAGCTGGTCGTACAAATGGTGCTAATCAAACGGATGTTGTCGCAATTAACGCCCAGCTAATTGGCATTGAAACGACTGGCAGCCTCTATTACTCTAGCGTCCAGTTTTCAGGGATGATTTCTGAACAGACTGGCTCCCCAGCCAGCCCCTTCTCAGAAATTTGGAATTTGAGCAAGCCTGTTGAGGGGCCCGGGGGTTGGGTACTAGCGGGCATCCAGCAGTTAGTTTAAGCTTGAGGTACTTTCCAATGGAAACCCGCACTTGTGCGGGTTTTTTACACTAATGAGCACCGTTTCCATTTCTACCCACACCATCGCTGCTGGCATTGCCTGTAGAGGTATTAATCATGTTCTCTCGAGCGAGCCTTGGGCAATGGGCGAACTCACCCGACATGCAAGCAAGACTATTTTGCTCAGGTTGCCAGTTGGTGATCTTGGTTTTGAATTGACCTCCGATGGCCTCTTAAAAGAAGCTTTAGAGCTTCAGAGCCCAACTTTAATTTTGGAGATTTCTGCAAAAGCCTTAAGTGATCTTGCTGGGAGTTCGACTAATTTGCGCGAACAAGCATTTAAAGCGGTCAAAATAACTGGCGATGCAGATTTAGCACAATTATTGGGGCGTCTTGCCGGTCAAGTCCGCTGGGAATATGAGGAAGATTTATCCCGCCTACTAGGGGATGCACCTGCTCATTTTGCAGTGAGACAAGGTAAAAAATTCATTACTGCAAGTAAATCTGCTGCAAGTGATTTACTTAGCAATGTGGTGGAGTATATGAGCGAAGAAAAGAAAGTGCTTTTGAATAAAAGAGATTTTATGATTCATAAGACCCAATTAAATGAATTGCGCGATGCGGTTGATCGTATGGAAAAGCGCATTCAACTACTAGAGCAAAGGGCTCAATAAATCGTGCGTCGACTAGCCCGTCTATTTTTCATTTTTTTTACTGCGTGGCGCTATGGCCTCTTACCTTTATTGCGTGATAACTTAAAGCCAGGGTTGCGAAGAGGCTTCCTATCTATTTTATGTTGGGCATCACCCAACTCTGATTTGCCTAGAGGCAAACGTATTCGTTTGACCTTAGAAGCATTGGGCCCTATTTTTGTAAAGTTTGGCCAGGTCCTCTCCACGCGCCGCGACTTGTTGTCTGAAGATATTGCAAATGAATTGGCTAAACTCCAAGATCAGGTGCCGCCTTTTTCGAACGAAGAATCTCGCCATCTAATTGAAAAAGCGCTCGGGCGATCAATTGAAGAGGTTTTTATCAGTTTTGACGCAACACCTGTGGCTAGTGCCTCTGTGGCTCAGGTGCACTTTGGGGTTTTGCGGGCAACAGAAAAGCATCCAGAGTGGAATCAGCGTGCGGTAGCAATTAAAGTCTTGCGTCCTGGCATTCTTCCGGTGATTGAGGGCGACATTGCCTTGATGTATGACTTGGCAAAGATTATTGAGAGGCTGTCTGAAGATGGCCGTCGATTAAAGCCCCGCGAAAATGTCGCTGAGTTTGATACGTATTTGCATGACGAGTTGGATTTAATGCGTGAAGCTGCTAATGCCAGTCAGTTGCGTCGCTACTTTGCCGACTCAAAGAAGCTCATGATTCCAGAAATGTATTGGGATCTATGTCATACCAATGTCATGGTGATGGAGAAGATGGATGGCATCTCCATAGGACGTTATGAAGAGCTACGTGCAGCTGGGGTTGATTTTAAAAAGTTAGCAGCAGATGGCGTCGAGATCTTTTTTACACAAGTATTTGAGTATGGTTTTTTCCATGCAGATATGCACCCGGGAAATATCATGATTAGTCTAGAGCCAGAAACTTTTGGCCGATTTATTTCCTTAGATTTTGGCATTGTTGGCGCTTTAAGTGAGTCTGATAAAAACTATCTAGCCCTTAATTTTTTAGCATTTTTTAATCGTGATTACCGCCGTGTTGCTGAGTTGCATATTGAATCTGGTTGGGTCCCTGCCAATACTCGGGTAGAAGAACTGGAAGGTGCTGTTCGTTCAGTATGCGAGCCGTATTTTGATCGACCGCTTAAAGAGATTTCGTTGGGTCTTGTGTTGATGCGCTTGTTTCAAACTTCCCGGCGCTTTAAGGTGGAGATTCAGCCTCAACTTACTTTATTGCAAAAAACCTTGTTAAATGTGGAGGGGCTTGCTCGTCAATTAGATCCGGATCTGGACCTTTGGAAAACAGCCAAGCCCATTCTAGAGAAGTGGATTAGTCAGCAATTGGGATGGCGCGGGCTGATTGATGGGCTCAAGGCTGAAGCGCCATCATGGGCAAAGATATTGCCAACTTTGCCTCGATTGATCGCGGAAAGCTTGGCCCACAGCCATGGCCATGGCCAGAGAAAAGAGCAAAACCGAGAGCTGGAGGTCTTAAAAACTCTTTTGCAAGAGGAAAGGCGCACTCACCAGCTTTTAGTCGGCGCCTTACTCTTTGCTGGGGGTTTCTTGGCTGGAATATTGGTTATCGGCCTTGGTATTTATTAGTCTTTCACTGATCTTGGCCTATACCGCTAAAATAGCCTGTTAGGCAGAACATAATCACATGAAAAAATACTTTATCGCTGGCATCCTTGTTTGGGCTCCCATGTCGGTCACCATTTGGGTGATCGCAGGGGGATTGGGCATACTTGATAGTGTTTTTGGTTCGGTAATGCATGCCATTATCGCTGTGTTTCCCAATCAATTTGCTGCTGATTTACAGCATTTCCGTGATTTACCTGGGGTCGGTATTTTGATCGTGGTCTCGTTCATTATGTTTACTGGCCTTCTTGCAATTAGTTTTGCTGGACAGTGGTGGTTCAGAGTATGGGATAGGTTGATGAACCGCATTCCCATCGTTCGCTCTATTTATTCAAGCGTTCAACAAGTTTCATCAACTTTATTTTCTGGTAGTGGTCAAGCTTTTAGCAAGGCGCTATTAATTCGCTATCCTCATGCAGATTCTTGGGTGATTGCATTCCAGACGGGGATGCCAGCTAAGGAAGTAACGGCTAAATTAGGTGAGAACTACGTTAATGTATTTTTACCCACCACACCAAACCCTACCTCTGGTTTTTTTATGATCGTGCCACGCGCGCAAACGATTGAACTGGATATGAGTGTTGAAGAGGCGCTCAAACATATTGTCTCTATGGGGTCTGTACCTCCCACAAGCCCAACTGGTCTGACTGCTATTCAGTCACCCAATCACGATTGATCTATAGGAAATTGTTATGTCGATGCGAAGCCATACCTGCGGCCAGGTAACTGATTTATTAGTTGGTCAAGAAGTCACCCTTGCTGGATGGGTTAATCGTCGTCGTGATCATGGTGGCGTTATTTTTATTGACTTACGCGATCACCAAGGTTTTGTACAAATAGTGTGCGATCCAGATCGCCCAGAAATATTTGCATTAGCTGAACAGGTGCGTAATGAATTCTGTGTTCAGATCAAAGGCCTTGTCCGCGCTCGCCCTGCTGGTAGTGAGAATAACGATCTCGTGAGCGGTAAGATAGAAGTGCTTTGCAACAGTATCGTCATCCTCAATGCGTCCATTACTCCACCATTCCAATTAGACGATGAGAATTTGTCGGAGAACACCCGTTTAACGCATCGTGTTTTGGACTTACGTCGCCCACAAATGCAAAAGAATTTACGGTTACGTTACAGTGTGGCGATGGAGTGCCGTCGCTATTTGGATACAGCAGGCTTTATAGATATTGAAACGCCAATGCTCACTAAGAGCACTCCCGAGGGTGCTCGTGATTATCTGGTGCCATCTCGTGTACATGATGGTCAATTTTTCGCTTTGCCACAATCACCTCAACTATTTAAGCAATTATTAATGGTGGCTGGCTTTGATCGCTATTATCAAATTACCAAGTGTTTCCGAGATGAAGATTTGCGGGCGGATCGTCAGCCAGAGTTTACTCAGATCGACTGTGAAACTGCTTTCTTGAGTGAGATGGAAATTCGTGATTTATTTGAGAATATGATTCGCCATATCTTCAAAACGACTATGAGCGTGGAATTACCAAATCCATTTCCAACGATGCCTTACTCCGAAGGAATGGCACGCTTTGGTTCTGATAAGCCAGATTTGCGCGTGAATTTTGAATTTACTGAGCTCACCGATTTGATGAAAGATGTTGATTTTAAGGTGTTCTCGGGTGCAGCTAATCAAGAAGGTGGGCGTGTAGTCGGTTTATGTGTCCCTGGTGGCGCTGAAATTAGCCGTAGCGAAATTGATGATTACACTAAATTTGTTGCAATTTATGGCGCAAAAGGTTTGGCTTGGATTAAAGTTAACTCGATTGCTGATGGGCGTAATGGCTTGCAGTCACCTATTGTGAAGAATTTGCATGATGCAGCGGTTGAAGGAATCTTAAAGCGAACAGGCGCTAAAGATGGCGATATTATTTTCTTCGGTGCTGATAAAGAAAAAATAGCCAATGATGCGATGGGTAATTTGCGCTTGAAGATTGGTCATTCCGCATGGGGCAAAGCACATGGTCTCTTTACTGAAGGCTGGAAGCCATTGTGGGTAGTAGACTTCCCGATGTTTGAATACGATGACGGTGAAGCCCGCTGGGTTGCTTGCCATCATCCATTTACAAGCCCTAAAGATGAGCATATGCAGTACCTTCAATCTGATCCAGGTAAGTGTTTGGCTAAGGCCTATGACATGGTGCTCAATGGCAGCGAGATTGGTGGTGGGTCTGTGCGTATTCATCAAGAGGTTGTGCAAAGTCAGGTATTCCGTGCATTGAAGATTGGACCTGAAGAAGCTCAAGCCAAGTTTGGTTTCTTGCTGGATGCTCTGCAGTATGGAGCTCCTCCGCATGGTGGTATCGCTTTTGGTTTGGATCGTATTGTTGCAATGATGACCGGTTCGGAGTCTATTCGTGATGTGATTGCTTTCCCTAAAACACAACGCGCACAGTGCTTATTAACTCAAGCGCCCAGCCCAGTTGATGAGCGCCAGTTAAAAGAGTTGCATATTCGTTTGCGCCAAGCTACTCCTGCTATTTAATTGGGCTAGGATTTAAAGTATCTTGAAAATCCCCATTTCGATTTTAGTAGTGATCCATAAATCAAATGGGGAGGTATTGCTTATAGAGCGGGCTGATAAAGCCAATTTTTGGCAATCCGTAACTGGTAGTCTTGACGTACCTGATGAGGACTTGGCTTTAGCGGCAGCGCGCGAGGTCCTAGAGGAGACTGGGATTGATGTTCGGTTATTGCCAGAAGGCGCCTTAGTCAATATGCATCATCAAATCGAATATGAAATCTACCCCCAATGGCGCCACCGCTATTTACCAGGGGTTCTTAGAAATACAGAACACTGGTTTTCGTTGGAAGTCCCCGATAACACGACAATCACTTTAGCTCCTCGAGAGCATGTTGCCTATCAATGGGTTACTTATGCCAAGGCAGCTGAAAAATGTTTTTCTCGCAGTAATGGTGAGGCTATATTGCAATTGTTCTCTACTCATCGTTAGATAAGTGACTAAGATAGTGCAATGAGACATTCATCAGGGCATCACCATGCGGGTGCAGATTCTAAATCTTCGCAGAGTAGTGACTGGAAAGTCATTCGTGATTTACTGCCCTATCTGCTGGAATATAAATTCAGGGTTGCAATAGCGCTAAGCTGCTTAGTAGCGGCAAAAGTAGCCAATCTGGGTATTCCGATTCTGATGAAGCAGTTGATTGATGTATTAAATATCAAAGCCAATTCCCCCCCAAGCATTGCTCATTGTGCCCTCAGGTTTAATTTTGGCCTATGGTTTATTAAGAATTTCTGCCTCTCTTTTTACTGAGCTGCGAGAATCCCTATTTGCGCGCGTTACCCAAAATGCAGTACGTAAAGTTGCCCTACAAGTTTTTGAGCACTTACATTCCCTTGCCCTAAGTTTTCATCTAGCAAGACAAACGGGTGGCGTGAGTCGGGATATTGAGCGCGGTACTCGCGGTATTCAATCTCTAATCTCCTACTCGTTATATAGCATTCTGCCAACACTGATTGAGTTCTGTTTGGTATTGGGTTACTTTGCCTACTCATACGATATTTGGTTTGCATCGATTACCCTTGCGGCCCTCGTTTTATATATTGGCTTTACAGTAGCTGTGACTGAGTGGCGCACTCACTTTCGCCGTACCATGAATGAGATGGATTCTAGGGCCAATCAAAAAGCAATTGACTCCCTATTAAACTTTGAGACAGTAAAGTATTTTGGTAATGAGTCTTTTGAAGCCAGACGTTACGATGAAAATCTTATGCGTTATCAAGCTGCAGCAGTAAAGTCTCAAAAATCTTTGGCTTTACTCAATTTGGGGCAGCAAACTATTATTGCAACAGGGCTTGTCATGATTTTATGGCGCGCTACTATTGGGGTTGTCAATGGCACCATGACGCTGGGTGACCTAGTATTGGTCAATACCTTGATGATCCAGTTGTACATCCCCCTCAATTTTCTAGGTGTGATTTATCGAGAAATTAAACAGTCATTAACCGACATGGATCGGATGTTTTCTTTGCTAAATACTGAAAGAGAAATCGCCGATTCACCTAATGCCAAGCCTTTGCATATTCATGACCAGGGTTATGGACCAGAGGTACGTTTTGAGAATGTCTCGTTTCACTATCATGTGAAACGAGAAATATTGAAGGACGTGAGTTTCACTATTCCTGCAGGAACAATTACTGCCGTTGTTGGACAAAGCGGTGCAGGTAAAAGTACTTTAGCTAGATTACTATTTCGTTTCTATGATATCCAGTCTGGAAAAATCTTGATTGATGATCAGGATATTCAAGATGTGACACAAGCTAGTTTGCGCAAGGCAATTGGAATCGTCCCCCAAGATACCGTCTTGTTTAATGACACCATTGGCTACAACATTGCTTATGGTGATCCCAAGGCCTCTATTGAAGAGATGTATGAATCAGCCCGTGCCGCTCAAATTGATTTTTTTATTCGCCATCTACCAGATGGCTATGAGACTCAAGTGGGCGAAAGAGGTCTAAAGTTATCGGGCGGTGAAAAACAACGTGTTGCGATTGCCCGTACCTTGTTGAAGAAACCAGCAATGCTGATTTTTGATGAAGCTACTTCGGCTTTGGACTCTAAAACAGAGCGCGCCTTTCAAGAAGAGTTGTTGAGTCTGGCAAAAAATCGCACAACATTAATTATTGCGCATCGTCTTTCCACCATTATTCATGCCGATCAAATTCTGGTAATGGCTCATGGGCAGATAGTAGAGCGTGGTACACATTTAGAGCTGCTGTTAATTAATGGCCATTATGCAGAGATGTGGCAAATGCAAGAACGTGCTGCGCTTGATTAGAATAGTCAAATGAGCAAACTAGAAACTATCCTCAAAAGTGCCTTTGCTACTGCCGTAGCAGTGGCTGATCCTCAAAAAATCGTTCCTGAGTATTTGGCAAATATTTTTCCATTTGGCCAAGAGCCTCAAGGTAAGTGTTTGGTGGTGGGTGCGGGGAAGGCTAGTGCATCCATGGCTAGCGCTTTAGAGAAATATGCCACGATGCATTGGCCTGAAGTGAAGTTAAATGGCATTGTTCTGACTCGCTATGGCCATCATTCTCCTACCAGTCATATTCAGATTATTGAGGCTGGACATCCCGTTCCCGATCAAGCTGGCATGGATGGGGCAAAAGCCATTTTAGAGCTGGTTCATCAACTAGAACCGGGTGATGTATTGATCGCCTTAATTTCTGGTGGTGGATCCAGTTTGCTCACTTTGCCTCAAGAAGGCATCAGCATTGAAGATATGCAACAAACTACAGAGGCTCTCCTTCGAAGCGGTGCTCCGATTGAAGAAATGAATGTGGTACGTAAGCATTTATCTGCAATCCTCGGCGGAAACTTGGCTAGAGTGGCAATAGCCCATGGCGCAAGAGTAGAGGCTTTACTCATTTCTGATGTGACTGGCGATTTACCGGCGGATATTGCAAGCGGGCCTTGCGCACCAGATTATTCGAGTTATCAAGATGCATTGAATATTTTTACGAAGTACGGCTTGGGTGATCAATCTATTCCAGCCTCTGTTCTTGAACATCTTCATCGGGGAGTCGCTGGAACGATTCCAGAGACTTTAAAAGAATCTGACTTAGAGAACGCTCAAGTCAATAACCATGTAATTGCCACCGCCTATAAAAGTCTTGAGGCTGCCGCTACCTACATGCGAAGCGAGGGCTATGAGCCTGTAATTTTAGGTGACACTATTACTGGAGAGGCTCAAGAGGTGGGTCTTGAACAGGCTCACATTGCGCGACGATACTCAATGGATGAACAGTCCAGTAAGCGGCGTATTGCCTTGATCTCTGGCGGTGAATGTACAGTGACTTTACCAGCGGGTATTCAGGGTCGCGGAGGCCGCTGTAGTGAGTTTTTACTCTCATTATTTGACTCCACCCCAGATATGTTACGTCTGTCCGCCTTAGCTGCAGATACAGACGGAATTGATGGTAGTGAGAAAAATGCAGGTGCATGGTTTACGCCCCAGTCTCGTCAGGAAGCGAAAGCATTGAATCTTTCCCCTTCCCACTTTTTAGCTGCTCATGATTGCTATGGTTTTTTTGCGCAATTAGATGGTTTGGTAGAAACTGGCCCTACACTGACTAATGTGAATGATTTTCGTATCATCTTGCTTGATTAATGCTTATTTAAATTCTATGTCGATTAACCAAACGAAAATTGAACTGATTCAACCTGATGACTGGCATTTGCATATTCGGGATGGTGAAGTGATGAGGGACGTCCTGACGGATACCGCACGCCAGTTTGCTCGTGCGATCATCATGCCCAATTTAAAACCACCAGTCACTACTGTGGAGTTGGCTAAAGAATATCGCGCTCGCATTCAGGCGCACTTGGATTTGCTTGGTATTACAGATTTTGCACCTTTGATGACTTTATATTTAACTGACAATACGTCAGTTGAAGAGGTGCGCAAAGCCAGAGCTCAAGGTATTACAGCTTTTAAGTTATATCCAGCGGGTGCAACAACTAACAGCGATTTCGGTGTGAGCGATATTAAGCACTGCTATCGTGCGCTTGAGGAAATGCAGGCAGTAGGAATGCCACTGCTAGTGCATGGTGAAGTTACTAGTCCTGACATTGATATTTTTGATCGTGAGGCAGTATTTATTGATCAAATCCTTGAGCCCTTGCGCCAAAAATTTCCTGAGCTTAAGGTGGTGTTTGAGCACATCACAACATTGCAAGCTGCTCACTATGTTCGGGACTCGTCGACTGGTGGGAAAAATACTTTAGCAGCAACGCTTACCCCGCAGCATTTGTTAATGAATCGTAATGCTCTTTTTGCAGGGGGTATTCGCCCTCATAACTATTGTTTGCCAGTATTAAAGCGGGAAGAGCATCGGCTTGCGTTATTGGAAGTGGCGACAAGCGGTAATCCTCGCTTCTTTTTGGGCACTGATAGTGCCCCTCATTCCAAGGGCGCAAAAGAAACTGCATGCGGTTGTGCGGGTTGTTATAGTGCCTTTAATGCTTTGGGTTTGTATGCTGAAGCATTTGAGAGCGTCGGTAAATTAGAAAAATTAGAGGGCTTTGCGAGCTTCTTTGGCCCTGATTTTTATTTGTTGCAGCGTAATACTAAAAAAATTACCCTGGTGAAGCAGGCTCAAGATATTCCAACTGAGTTGCCTTTAGGCAATTCCACCATTGTTCCTTTGCGTGCTGGTGAGTCTATTGCTTGGTCGCTTATTTAAAACCCTGTTTTACCTCTAGATTAGATTTTTAAGCTAAATTCCTGTGACTGCGTTAGACTTGCCTCGCAGAGTCAATTGGGCAATCGCCGCTTCTTTATTGAAGGGGAGGAAAGTCCGGACTCCATAGGATAGGGTGTTGGCTAACAGCCATCCACGGCGACGTGCGGAATAGGGCCACAGAGACGAGCGTATTTAGTTACGGTGAAACGCGGTAACCTCCACCCGGAGCAATCCCAAGTAAGCAGGCGATGAGGCGATCCGCTGAGTCTGCGGGTAGGGAGCTTGAGCCGTCAGGTAACTGTCGGCCTAGAGGAATGATTGCCCCTAGATGCAAATCTAGGCGACAGAATCCGGCTTACAGATTGACTCTGCACTTATTCTGAAATTACTTCGATACTATAAGTAAGTTCTGCAGTCTTTGCGAGCATCACTGTTGCTGAGCAGTACTTTTCATGCGATAGCTTTACTGCCCGCTCAACTTTTGCTGGGTCGAGATCTTTTCCTTTGACCTGAAAGTGCAAATTGATCTTGGTAAAAACTTTAGGATCCTCAGGAGCCCGTTCTGCTTGGAGGCTGACATTACATCCGCTAATCGCCTGTCTAGAACGCTGTAGGATTAAAACCACATCGAATACTGAGCAACCACCAGCTCCCGCTAAAAGTAGTTCCATTGGCCTGGGGGCTAAGTTTCTCCCGCCTGCTTCCGGTGGGCCATCCATATTAATGAGGTGGCCACTACCAGTTTCTGCAGAAAAAGCCATGCCATCAATACCCAACCAAGACACTCGACATTCCATATTAGTAACCCCTTACTTCGTAAATTAATCAATATTATCAATAGTTTAACAATTTTAAAGAAAGATTACTTTGCGGAAAAAAAATCAAATACTTGATTTTGGTCAATTATCTTGCATCGCAACATATTAGTATGTAGAATAACCCTATTGGCAGTCAGTCTTATAGAAGACTTTGATTTACCTCCAAGTGTCTCCTCCACTTAAAACATAAGTGGATTCCAACCCAGGACTCGTTCCTGGGTTTTTTTTAGGTTACAATTCAAGGCTTTACTGAATTACCTAACTAGTCAGCGGTAATTGTTTTACCAGTTTTATTGCAGAATCTGCGAGCTTGC
>Ga0364900_10211_pt1 | contig 23873 bp, 20 predicted proteins | sample ExccelJu500002D3_FD_206974 | JGI IMG/M metagenome (GOLD analysis project Ga0364900, IMG submission 206974) | Enriched cells from Trout Bog Lake Hypolimnion, Wisconsin, USA - BchlTB.July09.5000.02.D3 | ecosystem: Environmental > Aquatic > Freshwater > Lake > Hypolimnion/Profundal zone | place: USA...
CGTATTCTCAGTAGCGCTGATGACGCTACAGAAGCAGAATTTATTGCAGATGAAATCATGATGCTTGGTCCTGCAAAATGGGATAATATCGCCGTTCTATACCGCATGAATGCACAATCGCGCATCTTTGAAACCATGCTACGCGAAAGAAAAATCCCTTATCGCGTTGTGGGTGGAAAGAGTTTTTTTGATCGCCGAGAAATTCGCGATGTAATGGCTTACCTAACCGCACTCTTAAATCCTGACGATGACAATGCCCTCTTACGTGTTCTATCAAGTCCACCGCGCGGCATTGGAAAAGTCACTTTGCAACTTTTACTAGAAACTTCTGCGCTCAAAAAAACCTCTCTTTGTGCAGTGATTTTAGATCCAGAAGAACGATCCCATGGCTCTTCCAAAACCACAGAAGCAATGACACGCTTTGCAGAGGAATGGGGAGCTTATCAAATTCGTCTGCAAACCCCTGGTCAAGATCCCTCCTTATTGCTACGTGAAATTTTACAAGAATGTGGCTACAACGAAGATTTACGAAAATCATGTAAGACTCCAGCGGAAGCAGATCAGCGTGAGAACAATGTTCGAGAATTGCTCGAAAGCATGGGTGACTACGTCACAAAAAACCGTCGTAATGGTGTGCAGGGATTTCTCGATAGCATGTCACTTGAACGCGAAAAAGAGGAAAAAAAAGAAGAAAGTCATGGAGTGACCTTAATCACCCTCCATGCAGCGAAGGGATTAGAATTTGAATATGTCTACCTTGTTGGCTTAGAGGAGGGGTTACTTCCTCATGCTCATTCGCAAGAAGAAGGCAACATCGAAGAAGAACGACGTCTTTGTTATGTGGGGATGACACGTGCCAAACAAAACTTAACCATTACCTACTGCCGCACGCGAAAAAAATTTGGAACCCTCCTCTCCTGTAAACCAAGTTCTTTTCTTGTGGAAATTGCAGGGAAGGGAGTCGAAGAATCTAGCATCGAAGAAATCTTAAGCCGTCCTCTGGAGTCAACGGATGTTGACAACGCCTTCGCCTCCATGCGTGCTTTGTTAGAAGAAAAATAAGCATGTTCATAATAAGTATAAATCAGGAACACCTCGTTTTTTGTTTTGATGTTGATGTGCCTTCTCTTAATCTGTGACCTATGCAACGACCTCACGTATCAAAGCCATGGGTATGGATTGTTTTCATTTTTCTTTTATTTGTTCTCTCGGCAGTTTCATTTTTAAAAAGAGAGCAGTATGTTTCTTTGCCTCTAGACTTAGATATTCCTGAAGGTAATTCCTTGACTGAGAAGCAGCAGTCATTCTATCTCGAGGAAGTTATTGATCCCGAATCAACGTATGCGATGGCTCATGTGGCATCAATCACAGAACTCTCGGATGGAAGTCTTGCGGCAACATGGTACGCAGGAAGTACAGAGCTTGCTGGCGATGTGAATATTTATTTTTCGACAAAAACAAAAAACTCTCTCAAATGGTCCGAACCGAGCGTTATCATGAGCCGATCTCAGGCTGCTAAAGATCTGGGCATCTATGTCAAAGGGCTTGGCAATGCTCTCCTCTTTGCACGAGAGGATGGCATTCTTCATTTAATCTATAGCACAATTACTATCGGGAAATGGTCGGGAAGCAGTTTAAATATGACCTCTTCTCGAGATGGCGGCCATAATTGGGCGAAAAGCAGATCTCTTTTTCTAAGTCCGTGTTTTAATTTGAGTGAGTTAGTAAAAAATGCGCCTGTTCCGCTCGTTGGAGGGGGATGGGTTATCCCTATCTATCAAGAATTTTTAGGGAAATTCCCGGAGCTTCTCTGGCTCTCTTCAGATGCAGATCGCTCCTGGGTTGTGAAAAAAAGCCGGATTGCAGGTGGGTGCTCTTTGTTCCAACCTTCGCTGACAGGACTGAGTGCAAAGAAGGCTATAGCTTTCTCTCGTGACTACTATGCGTCACAAAAAATTTGGAGCTCACAGAGTAATGATGGTTGTCGAACCTGGTCGTTACCAAAACCAACCTCCCTGCCTAATGATGACACAGGTATTGCTTCACTGCGCTTATTTAATGGCTCTTTACTCCTCGCCTTCAATGACTCTAGCAATTCGCGCGACACACTGAGACTTGCGATCTCAAATGATGAGGGTGAAAGCTGGAGCACAATGGCCACGATTATTCAAGAACCGAATGGTGATTTTTGTTACCCTTATTTTTTTAGATCTCGTGATGGGCTCATTCATCTGCTCTATAGCTGGCAGCGTCGTCACATCCATCACGTTGTTTTTAATGACGCTTGGGTGAAACAACAATGTTCTCATAATACTCCTACACTAATTTCTACCACGACAAGCATGCCATGATGACTTCTTTTCTCCATTCAGTCCTACCATGGTTAGTCATCATGACTTTCCTACAAAAAAAAATTCAAAAAAATCGATTCTTTATTTCTCCTGTTGTTCCATTTTTTTTTGTAGGACTCTTTGTGGCTGGTATTTTATTCCTCCCCCTCATTAGTACAGACATAGGAAGGATTTCTTTAGCTCTCTGGAGCTCAAGTTTAATGAGATCAGTAAGTCTTCCTCTCATCGGTCTCTTGCTTATTGTCATGATGGATCGCTTGTTTTCTTGTCAGCTTTTTTTACGTAGTGAGTGGAGGACGCTTTGGATTTTTGGAATGAGTTCTAGCCTGCTTTTATATCCTGCAGCATTAGGTTTAGGCCATATTGATCCTTATTGTTGGGGATGGGGAAATAAGTATTTTTTAATTACTCTTGCCTTGGTCACATTATTACTGCTTCTTGCAAAAAATCGTTTTGCAATTCTTTTGCTCCTAGCTCTTGCCGCTTATGATTTGCAACTTCAAGAATCAACCAATCTTTGGGATTATTTGATAGATCCAATCTATGGCATACTTGCGATGATCTTTGCGATTCCTTCTCTTTTTGTTACAAGGAAACAGGCGCCTACTTCATCACTTTTCCTTCAATAAGCAAATCCTGATGGAAGAGATATTGAGTAAGATTCCCTAGTAACATCGCGCGAGTTTCTTGGGCATTGAAACGATCAATGAGATTTAAACGGCGTCCGATGAGAATCCCTTCATGAAGATATTCTCCACTCTGATCATTCAGTGGAAGACTGATGATAAAGCGTGGTACCTGTTGTTGCATGTCATGGATCGTGATTGAAGCACGATAATCATAAGGGATTAACATCACCGCATTGGGTAAAAGAAATCGGTATGACTCTTCGCGAGCATTGAAATTAATAGGGACCCAAATACGCTTGTAAAGAGCAAGATCCTGCGAGGCTTTATTAAAGTGCCCCATGGGGCCATCAAAAGGCCAGAGAAAAGAGGCATAACAAAGATAGAGCAAAAAAATGCCAGGAAGAACAGAAGCTCGTGTCCAGGTAGCCCGATATATTCCCAAAAGAGAAAAAATCACAGTACCAAAAATCATAACCCAATAGCCCAAAGGATAATGATACGGACCCCATGATGAGGATTCCAAGTAATGTTCTAACAAGAGCCCTAAGCCACCAAGCCCAGCGGCAATCACACTAACAGAAAAAAGAGAGAGGGCGAGGAGTGAGCGTGGAATCCTATGCCAATACAGGGTCAGTAGAAGAGCCAAGGGAGGCATACCAAGAAGGAGATAACGTTCATCACGCTGATTGGGTAGTGAAAAAATAATAAAAATAGTCACGAGCCACATCCAAAGGCGTTTTTCATAGAGAGGGATTGGAGCAAGAGCCTTAAAAAAAGATTTTAATTTTATGAAGGAAGAGGCCTTGAGGATTTTGAAGCTTTCCTCATGAGTCGAGGCCTGCTGGGTATTGTGCAGAGGGAGTATGAAAAGAGCAACGACTGCTGGAGCGAGCAGACCAGCATTGAGCGGATAGGCGATCACGTTGCGCCAAATGCTAGAGTTGCCAATAAAAAAATTATATAAATAGCTACCTGTCCCTGGATCAAATTTTCCGAAATTTTCCTTGAGGATAAATTGTTTAAAAATCGCTTCAGGGTTCGGATCTAGGAGAAACCAGAGGCTAAAACAAGCCAGAGCTACAGCTATAAGAATAATAATCTTTGCCAGATCAGCACGGATCCAAGCCTTCCATTGATACGCTCGTTCTTGTAGAGACCACCAGCTAATAACGGTGAAAAGAGGAACAACTAGCATGAATGATTTATAAAGTAACCCGATGCCAATAATGATCCCAAGCAGAGGCAGAGCCTTCCATGAACTCATAGGACGAGGCCAGGCAAGAATGAGCAGGCAGGGTAGTGAAAGCCAAAAGACCTCCGGGGCGCTAGTAAGAAAACAACGTCCATAACGAAAAATCCCAAAGAAGCTAAGGAAAATGAGCGCTGCATGAAGAGCTAGTCCCGTCTTTTTAAAAAGCTCCTTTCCTATGAGACCAATGAGTAGCGCCGTGAGTAACGTATAGAGGACACAGGGCCAGCGAAGAGCAAACAGAGTCCAATCGTTAGCCCAATGAGTTGAGAGGATTCCTTGCCAAAAAAGGAGTGGAGGTTTTGTGTTCTGTAGTCGTGCAATCGGTGATATTAAGGGAAGGCAGTGACCGCTCAAGGCCGTGGCTCTCGTAATTTGAGCATAGAGAAGTTCATCTCCGTTAGTAGCAATGTGATCGCTTCCTAAGCCATAAAAATAGACGCCTATGGCAAGAAAGAGCATTAACACATAAAACAGCTTCTTTAAAAGATCGTGCTCGTGAGATGCAGTAAGGTTCATGGCGCTAAGAAGGTTATCATGATGCTGGTCATGCAAAAGGCAAAAAAAACTCGCCGTGATATGCATCAGGCGAGTTTTTTCAAAGATGAGAAGATGATATTATGGGGTGATCGGCCTCTTGAGAAAAAAGTGTCTCAGAGGTTGCTAGTGTGAGTGAAAGCAAGAGTGCAGTCAATTTTCATGGTGAATTGTCTTTTATATTTTTTAAGTGTGAATGTTTTTGTGTGATGAAAATTTAGAGCAGATTTTTTCTGTATTTTACGACATCTTCAGCAATGCCATTAAGGCATTAATTCCTTGTAATCACTTTCTCATAATTATTCCAAAGTGATTGCAAGAATTCCCTCCATGATTATCCTTTCCTAAAAATGTCTGCACATCATAAGAGTTTATCGCAATTATCGCAGTTGTACCGTAAGACAATTGCTCATTACCTTAATCTCATTATTCCACAACAAGCCTCGCTTTTAGTCTTAGGCTGTGGCAGTGGTGTTTTGCTGAAGATGCTCCATGGAGGTAAAAAAATCGGCGTCGACTGGAATGAAGATGCGATTACAGAGGCTCGTAATAGAGATAAGAGCGATACATTTATTGTCGCATCGTTAGAAAATTATATTCCACCCATTGCTCCTGATTATGTCGTCTTATCTGACATGCTTCATCACGTAGGGGACGTGCAAGCCGTTTTGGAAAATATTTATTCCTACGCGGCTCCTTCGACACGCTTGGTGATTAATTGTTACAATACTCTGTGGCGCCCATTACTAGCACTAGCAACGTTTTTTGGCTTTCGTGTTCGAGAAGCACCTGCCAATTGGCTGTCACGACATGACATCACCAATCTTCTGGAGCTAGCATCTTGGGAGATTATTCGTAGCGAAGCCCGTATTCTCTGTCCTATCGATATTCCACTCGTTTCTTCTTTTCTCAATCGCTGGATAGCACCCATGCTTCCTTGTTGCTGCTTGGCGCTTATTTTTGTGGCACGACCAGCGCCCAAACCATCAATTCATGAGAAAAGTGTCTCCATCATTGTTCCTGCCCGGAATGAATCAGGTAATATCGCAGCAGTACTAGCACGAACCCCAAAAATGGGAACATGGATGGAGTTTATTTTTGTAGAAGGTCATTCTACCGATAACACCTGGGAGGTCATTGAAAACATGGCAACAGTGCATCCTCATCTCCGTATCAAAAAAGCCCAACAGCAAGGACGCGGCAAGGGAGACGCTGTACGAACAGGCTACGCTATGGCAGAGGGAGATATTTTCATGATATTAGATGCGGATTTAACAATGCCTCCCGAGGATCTTCCAAAATTTTATCATGCTCTTACAAGTGGCAGGTGCGAATTTGCCAATGGAAGTCGCTTGGTCTACCCAATGGAAAAAAAGGCGATGCAATTTTTAAATCTCTGTGCGAACAAATTTTTTGGAATCGCCTTTTCCTGGCTGCTCGGGCAGCAGGTTAAGGATACGCTATGTGGCACGAAGGTGCTCACGCGCGAGAATTATTTAAACATTGCGGCTCATCGAAATTATTTTGGAAATTTTGATCCTTTTGGAGATTTTGATCTTCTCTTTGGAGCAAGCAAATTAAATCTAAAAATTCGTGATATTCCCGTGCGTTACCGAGAGAGAACTTATGGCGCGACAAATATCAGTCGCTGGAGCCATGGGGCATTACTCTTTCAAATGCTCGCTTTTGCTGCCAAAAAATTGAAGTTTGTGTAACACAAGAGACGGTTTGCATGTTCGTCTCTTCACGTGACAAAGTCTATTTCTCCAGTGTGCTTTCCATGAGAATTGTTTCTGTTCTTTCTCGATTTTCTGTTTATGATTTGTGCTCCTTATGCCGACAAAAATCATAGCCGTTGCAAATCAAAAAGGAGGGGTAGGTAAAACAACAACCACCGTAAATCTGGCAGCAGCTCTTGCAGAAGAGGGTCATTCCATCCTAGTTGTTGATCTTGATCCCCAGGCTAATGCTTCGAGTGCTCTTGGCTTTGAAGGAATCGAAGAAGGCGGTTTGTACCGTGGGCTCATCGGAGAGATCCCTATGAAAGATCTCATCACCTCCACGCGCTTAGCTCATTTAGCGCTCATCCCGGCAGATTTAGAACTAGCGGGCGCTGAAATTGATATTGCACGCCATGATCAGCATCTCATCCAACTAAAAATCATGTTAGATGAGATAAAACAATCAGGTCGCTTTTCCTATATCTTCATTGATTCACCACCCTCGCTCGGAGTGCTCATGTCTAATGCTCTGACTGCGGCCGATGAAGTGCTCATTCCCATTCAATGTGAATACTACGCATTAGAGGGCCTTGGGAAGCTTGTGGGCGTCATGGAACAACTCCGAAAAACAGGTATCAACCCTTCACTCGCCATGACGGGACTGCTCATGACGATGTTTGATATGCGTACTAATTTAAGTAGCGCTGTCATGAAAGATGTGCGTACACATTTTCAAGAGGTTGTTTTTGATACCGTCATTCCAAGATCGATTCGTATCAGTGAAGCGCCGAGCTTTAGTCAGACAATTTTGGAGTACGATTCCAAGGGGCCAGGGGCAGTAGCTTACCGGGCTTTAGCAAGTGAATTTCTCAAGCGTCAGGTAGCAGGAATGGCCTTTATTGGGGGGGCTTCCTCTGCTCAGGTGGTCGATATGAATAAGTCTCACTAAAAAATATCGTGTCACAACTGAAAAACTTCCTCACCTTCATCCGTTTTTCTCATACGCTCTTTGCTTTGCCTTTCGCTTTTGGATCCATGGTGGTTGCTGCTCATGGTTGGCCGGGATGGCATCTTTTTGCTTTGATTATAGGATGTATGGTCTTAGCACGTACGGCAGCAATGAGTTTTAATCGTATTGTTGATTGGGAAATAGATCGGCGTAATCCTCGGACAGCCAAGCGGCAGAGGCTAGTAAAAAAAGGGGATGCCATTTTCTTTTGTGCTCTGAGTGCTCTGTTTTTTGTGGTGTTGACGTTTTTAATCAATCAACTCTGTTTTTGGTTAGCACCGCTGGCACTCGTCCTCATTTTTTTTTATTCTCTCACAAAACGATTCACGCATTTAGCACAGTTTTTTTTAGGGCTTGCCTTAGCGATTTCTCCTCTCGGAGCCTGGATCGCTGTCACCAGTACGCTGACATGGGTTCCTTTGGTTTTAGCAATGGGAGTGATGTGTTGGGTTGCTGGGTTTGATATCATCTATGCGACTCAAGACATGGAGATTGATCAGAGAGAAGGCCTCTATTCGATGGTTGTTTGGCTCGGTGTTCCACGTGCCTTACAGCTTGCAGGATACTTGCATCTCCTATTGGTTGTCGCATTACTCCTATTTGGGTGGATGAGTAACCAACATATTGGGTATTACCTTTTTTTAACGCCACTCCCTTTGCTTCTTTTTTATGAACATTCTATGGCAAAAACACTCAAACTTGAGGCGATTAATCGTGCTTTTTTCCAAACGAATGTGATGGTCGGATTTTTATTTTTAATAGCCACCTGCGCTGGTCTCTATGATTTATGAATAAGAGACTTCACTTATCCTCTGCACTCAGTCTACTAGGTGGTGATCCTTCACAATTGCAAGATCAAGCGCATGCTAGACGATGCGAATATCTTGAGGCACACAAGGCCACTTACATCATCATGCGCATTGTAAGCTATACGAATATTTGTGTGGCTGATTGTCGTTATTGTGCTTTTTATCGTAGGCCACAGGATCCGGGTGGCTACGTACTGAGTAATGAAGCGATTTTTAAAAAAATTGATGATTTGCTCAGCGCTCAAGGGAGCCTTGTTGCCATGGAGGGAGGATTTCATCCCAAGCTTAAAATTGACCATTACGAAGAGCTCTTCCGTGCTGTCCGCACACGTTACCAAGAGAATATTGAAATTTATGGACCTACCATTGTCGAAGTGATTTTTATCGCACGAAGTTCTCGAATATCACTTCAGGAAGCCCTTGAGCGGCTCTATCAAGCCGGGCTGCGCTGGATTCCAGGGGGTGGTGCTGAGATTTTAACGGAGGCCTGGAGGAAAAAACTCTCTCCACGCAAATACTCTGTGCAAGAATATCTGGAAGGGATGGAGCTTGCTCAGAAACTCGGTTTTGGGACAACCTCAACCATGGTCATCGGCTTTGGTGAATCGTGGGAAGATCGTTTGGAACATTTAGAATATTTGAGAAAATTACAGGATAGAACTGCTGGCTTTAGTAGTTTTTTGCTCTGGACCTACCAATCGGATCATACGGCCCTCGGTGGCTCGCGAATTAGCAATGAAGAATATTTAAAAGCGGTGGCCATAAGCCGTCTCTACCTTGATAATGTTCCCGTCATTCGGGCTTCTTTTTTAACTCAAGGAGAGGAAGGGCCTCTTGCCTTAAAATGGGGAGCTTCTGATTTTGATATTGTCTTAGAGGATCAAGTCACACAACTCGCCGGGGCAAGCATTGAATCTAATGTAGAAAAAGTTCTCTCTTGGGTCCGTGACGCAGGCATAGAGCCCATAAAGCGAGAACCCTATAAGCTAGTTCTTGGCAAGTAATCCAAGTTCTTCTAAGAGCTCTCTATCCTGATTGCTTTCGGGATTGCCTGCAGTGAGGAGTTTTTCACCATAATGGATGGAATTAGCTCCTGCAAAGAAACAGAGTGCCTGCCCTTCACGACTCAATTGATCGCGGCCAGCTGAAAGTCGGACACGAGCCTTAGGCAGAACAATGCGAGTCGTGGCGATGAGTCTGACAAATTCAAAAATGTCAACCGGTGGTTGATCGGCTAACGGGGTTCCTGGCATGGGAACGAGACAATTAATGGGGACACTCTCAGGCAGTGGATCGAGCTGAGATAATACTTCAAGCATGCGGAGACGATCGGTAATGCTCTCTCCCATGCCTATAATACCACCACAACACACAGACATCCCTGCGCGCTGCACGGCACCAATGGTATCGAGTCGATCTTGAAATGTCCGTGTAGAAATAATGTTGGGGTAATATTCTGGAGAGGTATCAATGTTATGGTTATAGGCCGTCACCCCTGCTTCCTTGAGCTGGCGAGCTTCCTCATCACCTAAGAGTCCCAAGGTCACACATACTTCCATGCCTAATTTACTCACCTCACGCACGGTTTTAAGGACTTCCTGAAATTTTGCATCCCCGCTCTTAACACCACGCCATGCTGTTCCCATACAGAAGCGTGCAGCCCCGTTTTTTTTGGCTTGGTGCGCACGCGGGAGAACTTCTTCGCATTTCATTAAGGGCTCTATATCCAGTTCCGTTTTGTAACGCGCACTCTGAGTACAGTAGGCACAATCCTCACTGCACCCACCGGTTTTAATACTTAATAATGTGCAAAGCTGCACATCATGCGTGCTCCAGGATGCTTGATGAACATCATGAGAACGTCTAATGAGTTCAAAAAAAGATGTTTCGTAAATGGACCTAAGATCAGAAAGAGAAAAAGAAGAGGGTGACATGAAGAAGGATGAGGTAAAAATAACGGCCATTAACTGAGGGAAGTTAACCCGGATATTTCATACTAAATCTATTACGGCTTGTGGAAAGCTCATTATTAATGCGTTGGTCTCGAATTGTGATTTTAAAGCAACACCAGTGCTCGAGAGAGCCTGGAGTAGACTGCCGTAACCGTTAGATTAGAGGCAGCCTATAAAAGGGGCAAGCCAAGCAGGTGGGAGTGAGTCAACAGGGACACATACAGCCCGGCATTACAATCCTTAACCCGCCTTTTACTAACAAGCTTTGCACAGCGCCTCATGACGATTCAGTATGAAATATCCGGGTTAAGCAGGCTAAGGAAGCTAAAAAAAGATCAGGGGATTTTTTTAGGGATTTTTTAGTTTTTGCGCTCTCTCTGCTAGTACTCGTGAGAGCCAACAGATATCTAGAGCGAGTGCGTGAATGCGTTCTTGGAGTTCTCCGTTAATGATCTGATCCTCGTTAAATTGATCGCCCGTAGCATAGACATGACGCGGCAGAATGTAAGAATGAAAATCAAGCATCAAACTTCCTATGAGTGGCATAACAGCCATATAACTTCCTTTACCACCAGCAGCACAGAGGATACCAACAGGTTTTCCATACCAGGCCTGACCGGTATTTTCAATAAAACTCTTGGTTGTTGCATTGGCCCCATAGTTATAAATAGGCATGGCAAGAAGGATTCCACTAGCAGAGGCAACTAATTTTCTCGCTTCCACGACTCTTTTATCCTCATGCGAGCAATAACCATCGCAGAAAGGGAGTGGCATTGTGCGCAAATCGAGAAAATGAGTTTGTTGGTGTAACTGTTCGACCTCTTTTGATACTGCTTGAGCAAGTAGGCGCGAGCGGCTTTGAGGATGATGGCTACAAGAGATGGTAAGAATCATAGGAATTAAAAATTACGAAGCTATTTGTAAAGTTGATAAAGAACAAGACATCGACGGCACACAGCAATGAAACGCACCTAAAGTACTCGGTGAACCCTGATATTTCATACTCAATCGTCATGAGGCGCTATGCAAAACTTTTTAGTACAAGGTGGTTGAAGGATTGTGATGCTAGGCTGTATGTGTCTCTATTGATTTGCTCGTACCTGCTTGGATCGCCCTTACTGGCTGCCCCTAACCTAACGGTTACGGCAGTCTACCCCAGGCTCTCCCGAGCACTGGTGTTGCCCCAATCACAATTCGAAACCAACAAAGTAACCATAGAGCTTTCCACAAGTCGTAATAGATTGAGTGTGAAATATTCGGGTTAGAGCGAGTACCGGCACGACAGAGTTACTTGCAGCTTCAATAGACTCTGAAAACAGGCTCTAAGAAAAATGAACGTCATACTTAATCCGCATGCAATATATTCCCTCATGAGATCAATTGTTTAATGAATCGCGTCGTGGAACGACCTGGAATAAGAGGAAGAATAATGATCCGTGCACCACACTCATTGAGAGCTGCTTGCTCGCCTCTATCTAAGCTCTCAAGTGTGTAATCACCACCTTTTGCATAGATCGATGGGCGTAACTCTTCAATAACTCTAGTCACTCTTAAATCATCAAATATCGTCACATAATCTACACATCGCAAGGAGGCAATTACCTCTGCACGATCTTCTGCACGATTCAGGGGTCGTGTCGGCCCTTTGAGTTCTTGAACAGATCGGTCGCTATTCACTGCTACTATTAATGCATCTCCTAAGGTACGTGCCTGCTCAAGGTAGCGCACATGACCAATGTGGAGTAGATCAAAACAACCATTAGTCAAAACCAAACGGCGTTCCTCACGACGAAATCGTTTGCCCAAAGCAGCACAGTCTTGAGCAGTGATCAGATGGTCCATGGTCTAAACATAACAGCAGAGAGAATCTCAAGAAAAAAGGATTTTTTTACTTGTTTCAGCCTGTAGTCAGTATATTTCATGCTCATCGTGACGAAGAGGCCGTGAAGCAAGGGGGGATCGGGCAGACGAGCATTTTGACAAAACTTTTTTTAGAATACACTTGCTGAGAAAAATATGACTTCAAGCTAAAAAATTATTCCTGTCTGTGCTCCAATGACGAGCGCGGAGGGAATATGTCCTGTTCCTCCAGGATTAATAATCCACTGGATATCAGGTTGAATATAGAAAAATTTGGTGAAGTTCATACGGTAGCCAAGTTCATAAATGAGTTCGTAGGTTGGTGTTCCTCCTTGTGAACGCGCAAGAGGAGTTCCTGCAAGCGAGCTACTAAAGTCACCATACGAGGAACCAAAGATGAGTGAATCATCCATACGGCCTGGAATCAGCCCAGTATAGATAGCTCCTGCATTTGCCTGAAAGGTCACAATAGAGATATTTTCTTGTGGACATAAGACATAGGAAGACCAAAGCACAAGGCCCACATCATTTAAAGGATTAGGGCGATAGACTGTCTGATCGGCATGATAATACAATCCATAGGAATTAGGTGCATTGGTGGGGGTATTTAGCTGACGATATTCCCAAGAAGAATAGTATCCTCCCACCCAGTAATGGCCCTCGAGGCCTTTGAGCTTTGCGATATCAACAGGTTTACCAAATGATTTTAGCGAAGTGGAATCATCAGTCCTCTTAAGAGAAGATGATGAATTTTTCTTATGAAGAGATGTGGGTTTGCAAAATTCAGGACTCCAGCTGTATTGACCAATGAGCAAGGCCCCATTGCTAGGATAAAAATCCCAATTGAGTCCATTAAGAGAGGGGGTGGTCATTTGGTAAATACCAAGGCGTAGTGCGGTGGTCGAGGTCAGATTGATTTTAAGACGGCTTCCCCAAACAGCGTTCGGATAGGTCGGTAATTTTCCATCAATGGCAAATCCACGTGTCGTACTATCAATAGCGTGGTTCATGTAGAGCCAATAGAGCGGGGAAACATCAAAATCGTTGTTAATGCCAAGACGTCCGAATTTAAGACTCCACCTGTCCTTAAAAAAATCTTGCTGGTAGGAAAGCTCGTACCACTTGAAGGTATGACCATCAGCAAGCTGCTGGACACGATAAAAATTGCCAATATTTTTTTGAGAAAGACTCAATCCATCGCGCTGCAGAGTATTCATTCTAAAATAGCCACCATGCCATCCAAAAAGTTTTTCTGTCTCCACTAAACAGGCAAAAGTAAAATTATCAGCATAGGTAAATCCTCCAGGAATTTTTCCTCCTACCGGATTACCAGCTATGTCAGAGGTGTATGTCGTCGAAAGTTCAATGCCGTGTTTGTCCAAATAATCTCGAGTTCCAAACCAATTACCCGAGGCATTTTTATACTCTCTAATACTGCGCGGAAATTGAGCCATCGCATCATAGGGAGAAATAAAGCGTTGAGGTTCTTTATTAATAAAAAGTTCGTTGATGAGTTGATCCTCCTCCTCATCAATCATGGATTCAAAGGTAGAGTGCAGAAGCTCTAAGGTTTGTGAAGGACGTTTAGCGCTCTCTTGTTGATTGCTGGGGGTTGTAGATAAGGCTGCTACAGCAATTAGACAGAGGGAAAAAAGCATATGTTGGGATCAAGAATGACGACCCTTATAGCCAGAGTTAAGGCTAAAACAAGGAAATTGTAGTGGTTGCTCTTAGATAGTTAACCCGGATATTTCACACCGATCTACTACGGAGACCGGGTGAACCCGCATATTTTATACTGCTTCATCGCAAGAGGCAGCAGAATCAGTATGAAATATGCGGGTTAAATAAGAGCATGTTGACTTTTATGATTGATAGTCCCCCGTCGAATCGATGATACTTCCGTGTTCTTTCATGCTTGAGAGTCATTGCCACCTACACTTTATTTTACCTTGTACCACCAAAACGAAAAAATAGAACTCATCGATGTTTCTGAAGAAATATCCCGGTCATTTCTCGATTACTCGATGTCTGTGATTATTTCTAGAGCACTTCCCGATGTGCGAGATGGATTAAAGCCATCACAACGGCGTATTCTTTACTCAATGAAGGAGTTAGGGGTGATGCCTGGGCGCAAGCACTTGAAATGCGCGAAGATTGTCGGAGAAACCATGGGTAACTATCATCCTCATGGTGATCAAGCCATCTATCCAACACTTGTCCATATGGCGCAATCGTGGGCCATGCGCGAGATGCTCATTGAGGGACAAGGAAATTTTGGCTCCGTGGAAGGTGACCCTCCAGCGTCCATGCGTTACACAGAAGCACGCCTTCGTCCTCTAGGAGCCATCCTCATGGAAGACATGGAAAATAACACCGTTGACTTCGTTCCCAACTATGATGAAACACGTGAGGAGCCAACAGTCTTTCCTGCTGCCTTTCCTAACCTTCTTGTCAATGGAGGAACTGGTATTGCCGTTGGTATGGCCACTAATCTCCCTCCACACAACCTGGCAGAGATTATTGATGCGATCTGTGCTCAGATAGAAAATTCTGAGATTTCTTTAGATGAGTTGATGCAACATGTGAAGGGACCTGATTTTCCAACAGGATGCCAGCTTTGTGGTGTTCAGGGAATACGTCAATACTTTGAGACAGGACGCGGTTCTCTCAAGGTCCGCGGTCGTGCAGGCTTAGAAGAACTCAAAGGAGGGCGCGAGCAAATTGTCATTACAGAGATTCCCTACAATGTGAATCGCGCGGTACTTGTCGAGAGGATTGCAAGCCTCGTTAATGAAAAAATCTTACCAGAAATTAGCGCGATTCGTGATGAATCTGACGAAAATACCCGTGTGGTCATAGAGCTCAAACGAGATGCAATTCCCAAAGTCGTCATCAATAATCTCTACAAACATACAGCACTAGAATCCTCTTTTTCCGTGATGATGCTCGCCATTGACCATGGCCGTCCAAAACTCTTATCACTCAAGGAAGCCATTGCCTGCTTTATCGAGCATCGTCGTGAAGTCATCGTGCGTCGTACACGATACCTTCTCGATCAAGCAGAACTCCGCGCTGAGAAGCTCGAAGGATATTTGATTGCCCTTGCTAATCTAGATGAATTTATCCGTATTATTCGTGACTCATCGAATCGTGAAGAGGCCAAGGTAAAATTGCTTGCCTTTGAATTTACGAAAAAGCAAATAGAGCATTTTGGTTTTCAGCTACGTCGAGAGGAACGCCTCGTCGATGGAAACTATTTCATGAGTGAACTTCAGGTCGATGCGATTCTAGAGCTCCGTCTTTATCAATTAACCGGCCTAGAGCGTGAGAAAGTCCTTGGAGAGTATTTAGAACTGCTTAAGGTTATTATGGATCTTGAGGATATTTTATCGCGTGAAGAGCGCGTGCTCGGCTTAATTACCTCGGAGCTTCTTACCATCAAAGAAAAACATGGTCGCCCTCGGCTTACCGAAATTATTCCTGCTGAAGGAGAAATTTCTATCGAGGATTTGATCGCTAATGAAGGCTGCATTATCACGATCACCCATAAAGGCTTTATTAAAAGAACAGCCGTAAGCTCCTACCGTTCTCAAAAACGTGGAGGGAAGGGAGTCGTCGGAATGACAACACGCGAAGCCGCTAATGAGACCGAGGAAGGTGATTTTGTCGAACATCTCTTTACGGCAAGCGCTCATGATTACCTGGTCTTTTTTACAAAAAGTGGCCGATGCTATGTGGAGCGTGTTTATGAAATCCCAGAAATGAGTCGTGCTGCTAAGGGGCGTTCTATAGCCAATATTCTCAATCTTCAGCCAGGAGAAAAAATTGCAGCAACCCTGCGCATTCAATCTAAAAATAGCGGCGGAGTAGGTGCTCTAGACACAACCTGGGATCCTCATCTCCATATCTTTTTTGTGACGCGCAGCGGCATTGTTAAAAAATCAAATCTAGCAGACTTTGCCAATATCCGCACAGGCGGAATTATTGCCATCCAAATTGAAGAGGGAGATGAGCTCATTGATGCTGTTCAAACTAACGGTCACGACGAAATTGTCCTTGTCACCAAGCAAGGTCAAAGCATTCGCTTTAGTGAAGAAGAACTCCGAGATCAAGGACGCAAGACGGTGGGTGTTTGGGGCATTCGTCTCTCTCCTGGTGATGCGGTTGTTGCTATTGCAGTGGTCTCTCCGCAATCAACACTCCTAGTTGCCGGCGAACAAGGCATTGGCAAGCGAACTTCCTTTGATCATTACCGCAAACAGACCCGTGGTGGTAAAGGAATCATCACCATGAAAACAGGTGATAAGACAGGCTTAGTAGTCGGTGCCTTAGCCGTCACAGATCGTGATGAAATCATGCTCATTACCTCAGGCGGTCAAATGGTCAGAACCCGAGTCGGAGAAATCCGTGAAGTCGGTCGCAACACGATGGGTGTCAAATTAATCAATCTTCCCTCAAAAGAAAAACTCCAAGCCATTGCCCCAGTGGTGAGTGAGGAAGAGTAGTCGTCACGATCAGTATGAAATATCCCCGGTTGAATGCTCGTCTGCGTTGGCCCGCTTGGCAAAGCTCGTCTCATCCTCTCAGAGCCATCGCCTAAAGGCATTTTTTCTCGCGGTCTCTTTTGGGGGGCGACCGAGTACCTTGACCCTACCTTCGGCGGCCTCCGCAGTAGATCAAGTATGAAACATTTGGGCTAGGCGAGATTCTCTACCTCTACCTGCATCTTAGAGCTCCACTCTTGATAAATCTGAGGAGATATTTCTGATGGTTTGATTTCACTACGCCCACCCCAAAACACATTTGTATAAAGAAGCGGGATTTTGCACTGAGTGAGGTGATGGTCAATAGCGGCTTTATGCTCCATAAGTCGCAGCCGATCGGTTCCATGGGCAACACCCATAATGTTAACATTATAAAATTCGGGACCTCCTTCACGCCAGTAACAGTGGGTAAGAATATCATGTCGCCCAATTTCAGCACCAGCCCGAGCTTCCATACCAGGAGGAACAGCCCAATGAAAAAGTCCATTAAATCGTGTCACACGAATTCCGCTGACCGAGGGTTTCACATGTTCTAAAAAAGTTGAAAAGCGTCCTAAGAGTTTCCGTGCATGAAAGGAGCGGGCTACTGCATAAAATTCCTCTTCACTCACCCCTGCTTCTCGAGCACGCTCACGCCATGGGTAGGGGACAACTTCCTCGGGGGTGAATTCTTTTTTTAAAGCAGTTAAGATTTTCCACTCATTCTCTTGAAGCTCCACAACCGCAGGCCTCATCATGGAAGCAGGTTCAGAGGCCCGATCGCCAGGTTCACATGTTTTTCTACGAACATGCCCCACGCCAAGTGTAAAAATTCCCTTAGCAGGTAGCAATAAAAAGGAAGTGGCTCCTGTTTTTCTTAGCAGCAACTCACAATGCTCTTTCATCGAAAAGCCAGCAGGAACTTTCAATGTGGTCCAGAGTCGATATTTGGCTCCGGGAATCTTGGCATCGGTTGAACGAATGACCACATGGCCCGAAAAAGGATCCTCTCGAAATAAAAAATCAAAGGTTGTCTCTAATTTCTCCTCAGGCACACGCCAGGCAACAAGGGCTCCCTCTGCGAGATTATTGGCGATAAGAGTTTGGCGAATCCTTCGAATTGTTCCTGCTTCAAGCATCGCGCGAAGACGCTGTAAAATAACCTCCAGCGATATACCTGATTGTTCAGCGATAGTAGAGAAGGGATCTTCCATAAATCCCACCAGCTTATCTTCCGATACAGCCAGGATAGCTGCATTAATGGAATCAGTATGTTCGGTAGGAATAGGATCTTCCTTGCAACGTCCAGGGGTTATTATTGATGATTGAGAATGCATAGCTGTTGTGTCAAATATCCAAAGTTGCTAATTGACTGAGCTCTCGGCCACAATCGGATTGCCTTCATCAATGAGTTTCCAAAAAGCTCCCGCATCCGCGACTTGTTCATCCTCACTCATTGGGAGCTCTGAGCGGAAGAGAAAATCACGCAGCGTGTTTTTATGAAGTACGCGATGGATGATAATTCCTTTGGTATGAGACTCAAAATAAATCCGGTAATCCAAACACCGATAGCGATAGAGCGTTCGTCCGTCACGATGAATAGTGCCAAATTGTTCCCCCCCTAGATGTTGGAGATCTTCTGGTAATACCTCAAATTCTAAGAGCAAATCGAGTTGAAGTTCTTTTGGGAGTGCGCTCATTTCTGCAGCGCTAATAGGATTAAAAATAACTTGAAACACGGGCAAAGTCTACGCGTAGATTGATAAAACCTCAAGCATTCAAAAGCAAATGGCACACAAGTAGTGCCGAGCTCACCCCAGTAATATCGGCAATAAGACCAGCTGCAAGCGCATGCCGACTTCGTTTAATGGACACCGAACCAAAATAGACAGCGAGCACATAAAATGTTGTTTCTGTGCTTCCTAGTATGGTTCCTGCTAGTTGACTCACAAAACTATTAGGTCCAGCTGTTTTGACAATCTCTGCAAAGAGGCCTGTTGCGGCACTACCACTGAGTGGCCTAACGAGGACAAGCGGGAGGACTTCGGTTGGTAGTCCAATCGCATGGAGCATGGGAGCTAAGAGATGACTTAGAAAATCAATGCCCCCAGCAGCTCGAAAAACACCAATGGCCACAAGGATAGCCACAAGATAGGGAAAGATTCTGAGTGCCACCTGAAATCCTTCCTTAGCACCTTCGACGAATTCTTCATAAACAGGCACTCCTTTTAAAAAGGCATAGAGCGGAAAAAACCCGAGCAAGAATGGAATCGCCATCATAGAAAAAAGAGTCATGGCACGAGAGACTGGAGCAATCTCTTGGCTTGAGCCATCCTGCCAAAGGTGAATAAAGCCATAAGCAAAACATGCACAAAAGAGCATCAGTATCATTCTTGCAACCCAGGAGAGACTATGTGTTGCGACCGGCAATAACATTTCGGGTGTCCTAGGAACACTCTCTATACGAGATGAAAACTCCATCTCTTGCTTGGGAGGTAAGCCAAAAAAAGATAAACCTTGCAGTAGCTTTGCAGCACTAATACCTGCAAGACACGAGGTGGCTGTGGCCACGAAAGTCGTTCCAATAATGGCACTGGGATGGAGAGCCCCAGCTGCTGCAAGAATCCCAATGGCTGTTGTGGGAATGAGCTGTAGCGAGCTCGTATTGATCGCAAGAAAAGTACACATCGCATTGCTTGCCACTTGAGGATTGGGATTGAGCAATTGCAAGTCTTGCATTGCTCTCAAACCTAGAGGGGTCGCGGCATTCGAAAGCCCAAGCATGTTGGCGGCAATATTCATGAGGATCGAACCCATGGCTGGATGATTAGCAGGCACCTCAGGAAAGAGACGTATCAAAAGAGGTTTTAAGAAAATGGCTAATTTTTCGAGCAATCCGGATTTTTCTGCAAGTCGCATGAGCCCAAGCCAGAGAGCCATAATCCCACTGAGCGGTAAAGCAATGCTCATGATAGAGCTCTTGCATGCCTCAAAGGTTGCTGCACAAAGAGCTTCAGGGTTCCCGGTAAAGAGCCCGACAACGATGCCTATGAGCAGTAATCCAAGCCAAACAACATTGATCATAGAGAAGATTAAGGATTGAGGAGTTAACCCGGATATTTCATACTGATCGTGACAAGGAGGCTGCGAAGCCTTATGGGGTAAGGCAGACGAACTTTTTAAGTCCTCTAAAAAAGTAGCGACACAACTTTTTAAGATTCCTGAAAATCCCTCAACTATTCAACCTCTAAATCTTCTTCATGAAAAACATTGTCTACTTTGATCTCGAAACACAGCTAACGGCCAATGATGTTGGAGGTTGGGATCGCAAGGGAGATATGAAAGTTTCCCTAGCCGTTACCTATAGCAGCGCGCAAGGTGAGTATGAAATTTTTAGCGAAAAAAGAATCCCTCAACTCATTGAAAGACTCTCTCAAGCTGATCTTGTTGTCGGCTATAACAATCGTCGTTTTGACTACGAAGTGCTCATGGGATACACCATCTTAGATTTAGGACATCACCTTCCCACCTTAGATTTACTGGAGGTAGTAGAGCGCGCTGCAGGCCATCGTCTCTCTCTCGATGCTATTGCTACTGCGACACTCGGTGTTGGCAAGACGGGTGATGGCCTCGATGCCATCCGCTGGTGGCGTGAGGGCAAAATGATGGAAATTGCGCGTTACTGCTGTTTTGATGTGAAGGTCACAAAACTTGTCCATGAATATGCCATCACCCATGGAGAGCTTCATTTTATCGACCGCTTTGCACGCAAACAGACCTTAAAAGTCTCCCTTGATTAACCTGGCTGCTGAAAGCTTGCAAAGACCTCATTGGCTTCCATGAGTGTTTCCTTGCTCCCAATATCAAACCACGTCCCAGGGACTCGCCACGTACCCACCCCGACCCTCGGATAGAGCCACTCAATGAGGCGTCCCGGCTGATCAGGATTGTTTCCTTCCTTAATGTAGGTGTCAATGAGTGGCAAGACATCGACACGATAGTAGTAGAGAGCAATCCCGGTTAGTGTGCTTGTCGGATTCAATGGCTTTTCCTCAAAGTGTGTGATTTTCCCGTGAGCATCTGTCGTAATATTGTTATATTTTTTAATAGCCTCAAGATCGCCCACATCATAGAGCGCCAAGGTTGCAGGATGAGCTTGAGCGGCCTCTACAAAGCCAACCACAGGCTCACTGAAAAGATTATCACCGGCAACAACCAAGAGATCCTCTTCCAAGAGGCCTTCCTGATGCATCACATAATGAATATCCCCAATAGCTCCACGCTTATCGTGATCACTCGTTGATCCATCATTAACGATCGTAAAGGCGATGTCTGGATGTCTTTTTTGATACTCAGCAGCCCAGGCTGTAAAGGCATTTGCAAATTTATTATTTGTCACAATGAGATAACGACGGACCTTGGGAATGCTGCCAAGATTATCAACCACCCATTCAATCATCGGTTTGCCAGCGACACTGAGAAGAGGCTTAGGTTGTGTTTCCGTGAGGGGATAGAGACGTGTGGCATACCCTGCTGCGAGGATTAAGATATTCATAAGAAAAAGGAGATGATCCTATGGTTGAAATCAAGCGCTGGACAAGAGCAATTTTTTTGACTTTCCAAATAAGATGTACTCACGTGAGTACTATTGACTATACATGACGAGTATAAATCTATGACCGCTTTTTAGAGCCCGTATAATTGCCTCCGGCGAAGCTGTCCACAAGCAGCATCGATATCATGGCCCTTTTCACGTCGGATGGTTGCAGCAACCCCATGCTCGCGCAGCTTTGCTAAAAAGGCCCTCTGAACTCCTTGTGAAGGACGATCCCAAGGGAGTCCTTCGACACGATTATAGGGGATTAAATTCACCTTGGCCCGTAGCCGCTTGGCATAACGGGCTAAGGCCAAAGCCTGCTCAAGCTGATCATTAACCCCTGCAATGAGAATATACTCGAAGGTCAAGAGTTGTTTTTTGCGCTCGACGTAATACGTACAGGCCTCCATGAGCTCGCTCAGAGGATAACGTTGATTAATAGGCATGATCTCTGAGCGAACGGCATCAGTTGCACCATGGAGGGAGATGGCAAGACGTATCTGTTCAGGAAGATCGGCGAATTCGCGGATGCGTGGGGTCAGGCCACTGGTGGAAACGGTGATTTTGCGGGCTGCAAGATGAATACCCCAGGGAGCATTGATGATCCTAAGGGCTCGGGTCAAGTGATCAAAATTGGCAAAAGGCTCTCCCATCCCCATAAAAACAATGTTATTGATGCGCTCGCCTGATATTTTTTCGACAAGCAAGACCTGAGCGACAATCTCTTCTGTGCGTAGATTACGTTTAAAACCATCTAGGCCACTCGCGCAAAATTTGCACCTATAGGCACACCCCACTTGACTGGAGACACACAAGGTGCGCCTGTCGGAATCTTCACCATAAAGAGCCGGGGAGGCTGGGATGAGGACTGTTTCAATCATCTCGTGATCAGAAAGACGAAGTAAGAACTTCTGCGTCGTATCGTGGGATCCACTCACTGTGACCACCTCTGGGAAAGCCAAAGGGTAGCGTATTTCAAGATCCTCACGCAGGGCTACGGGAAGCGTGAGCATTTTCGCCCAAGAGGTGACACGTTTTTGATAAATCCACTCTAGAATCTGACGCCCCCGATAAGCAGGAATATGAAGGCTTTCGAGCTCGACTCTTAATTCTTCTAAGGAGAGGCCGAGTAGGTTGCGTTGAGAGCTCAAATCGGAGTTTTTGTCAGCTTGCTGGTTCATGAGAAAAACAAAGATCATTCTATGATCATCACGCCACGTCGATGAAATATGCGGGTTTTAAACTGACGGGCAATTATGAATTGCGCATTTGGGTATTCAACACCACCAGTAGTCAGGGTTTTACATACCTATGTTGGATGGTGGTGGTCGTAGTGATAGTATGCCTGTATCGAGTTGAAGCAATGGCGGAGGTGGCGTGACTGCTAGTGGGGGAGGCGGTATGAGTGGCGTCGGTCTGAGTGCTCGTGCAAGATTAAGGCGTCCTCCTCGTATTTTACCGTTCAAAGAAGGGAGAGGATCGGTTGTTTTAATAAGATGTGTTATGAGGTCTTGATACGACCATGTCGGAAATTCTGCCTTCATTAAAGCGAGGGCTCCTGTGACAAAGGGAGCAGCCATAGAGGTCCCATCGGCAAAAGCATAAGCATTATCGGAGCTATTCCACGTTGAGAGAATAAAACTGCCTGGAGCTGCAAGAGACGTTTTTTTTAACTCCATAGTTAGAATACTCAGCTAATTTCTCTCCCTCTGGGCCAAAAGACTCCGTTGCTCCAACCGAGGCAATCTTGTCAAACTGTGTACTCCACGCAGCAGGGATTGTTAACGACCAATCCGAGGAGTGATCCTGATCGATTCCATCATTGCCTGCTGCAGCAACCAGAATGATGCCACTTTTTTGAAGACTTAATAACTCAGTTTCTAGACTTCTTAGATAATTCTTGAATATAAATGATATACTAAATTTCAGACTTACGTTGACGATATCAACATGATGTTCTTTAGCATAATCTAGGCCTTCAATAAAATCACTTGTTGTACCGCTTCCTGCTTTGTTTATGACTTTACAAGCCATGAGCTGGACTTTCGACGCCACTCCAACAGCGCCTAAAGTATCATTGGCCTCCCCTCCAATCATGCCACCACAATGAGTACCATGCCCGCAATCATCATTAGGATCACCATTACCAGTCACAAAATTTTTTCCATAATAATCATGAAGGCGATGATCCGGATCGGGCTTATGCCACATATTATTCTTTAGATTATGATGGGTGTAGCGAATGCCGCTATCAACGACGGCAACCACCACAGATTCTGCAGAAGTACGAATATCCCAACCCTCTTCGGCATTGATGCCGTGCTGACTGGAGAAAGCGTCCCGGTACTCTTCAGGTGATTTTTTTTCAGCTCCCTGAAAATAATAATCTTTATGTTGATAACAGCTCGGTCGTTCTTCACTTGAAAGAGGCTCTTGAAAATCACAAATATCAATGGAGGGAAACGATTTTGGGAAAAAATATATTATCCAACGAAATTCATAAGGTAGCGCATTTTCATTCCACACACTATAAAGCCAATTAATATGATGAAATAATCGATACAGAAATTGACAGTAGGGCTTTTGTAAAAAATCAAAATCATTGACCTTCCAGAGACCCCATTGATAGCCGT
>Ga0364900_10214_pt1 | contig 23568 bp, 13 predicted proteins | sample ExccelJu500002D3_FD_206974 | JGI IMG/M metagenome (GOLD analysis project Ga0364900, IMG submission 206974) | Enriched cells from Trout Bog Lake Hypolimnion, Wisconsin, USA - BchlTB.July09.5000.02.D3 | ecosystem: Environmental > Aquatic > Freshwater > Lake > Hypolimnion/Profundal zone | place: USA...
CCCGCCTACGAGCATCTGCGGACAGCCTGTCTGGAGTTTTTCGGTGAGAACATGGACGAGGCGGGCAGGGTCATCATGGACCTATCACGGGAGTTCGAGAACCATGGGAGGGAAACCCTTATGGCCTTGGAGCATTTCGATGAGGAATATGTGCAGGCTATCGGCTACAAGGTCAAGGCCGCCCGGGGAGACCGCCCTAAGGCGGTTCTCTTGATCGATTTGGTGGCGCGCGAGGAGGAAGATATGACGAAGGGCTTGAATCGGCTTCAGGTACTGGTGGACCGCTACCCCGACACGGAGCTCTTTTTGGCTCGGAACAGCCAGGAGCGAGAGATTTTCTGGGCAGATCGCAAGCGTCTTGGTGCCATCAGCAAGCACACCAACGCTTTCAAACTAAACGAGGACGTTGTTCTTCCCCTTAATGCCTTGGCCGGGTTCACGCGATACATAGATGACTTCAACGTAGCCGAAGCACGGCATAACCAGATCCAGTTCGTAAAAACCATTAATGAATGGCTTGATGAGTCCGGCAATGGTGAGGACGCTGAACGATTGGCCGCCAAGGGCTCCGCCGCGCGGGATCTCTGCGAAACGACACTTGCTGCAATCCGATGCGCAGAGGCCAAGGATGCTAGGGAGGGATCCGGTGCCCTCAAACTAAAGCAGGTTTTGCTTGAACTCTTTCGTGGCTATGCCGGGGCCGAAGTCGCTGTGGAACGACAATACCAGAAGAACCGCGCGCGTCTGATAGTCATCGCTACCCACATGCATGCGGGTGATGGCAACGTACATGTCAACATCCCGGTTTTCTCCAACGATCGTGAAATGCTCCGGAGGGCCTTCGAGACGGCTGATGCGATCATGCGACATGTGGTGGAACTCGGAGGGGTAGTATCAGGTGAGCACGGCATCGGTATCACTAAACTGAAGCACCTAGGCAAAGACCGACTGGCCGAATTGGCCGCATACCGATCTGAGGTGGATCCTACGGATCTGATGAACCCCGGCAAACTGTCCGATCTCTCGGTTCCGGATCGGGTCTATACTCCCTCATTCAACCTTCTGGAACTGGAGGCCAGAATCCTTCAGAACGACTCACTTTACGAGTTGGCCGAGAAAATCTCCAAGTGCGTGCGATGCGGCAAGTGCAAGCCCGACTGCTGCGTATTTCATCCGGCCAAAAATATGTTTTACCATCCCCGCAACAAAAACTTGGCCATCGGGGCCATCATTGAGGCGCTTCTTTACGACGCCCAGAGGGCGCGGTCGACGCGATTCGAGTTTTTGAAAGAACTCGAGGAGATCGCCGACCATTGCACCATCTGCCACAAGTGCCTCAAGCCCTGCCCCGTCGACATAGATACAGGGGAAATTTCCATTCTGGAACGACGTATCCTCGCCGCCAGAAAATTCAAACACACGGCCATAGCCACTCGGTTGTCCTTGGGGTACCTCAAAAGCCGAAGTCGGATCTATAATGCCATTTTCCGACAAGTGGTTCTAGTCATGGGGCTCTTTCTACAGCGCCAAGGAGCTTGGTTGCTCAGTTGGTTTCCTGATGTAAAGGGATGGAAGGTTGTCTGGCCTTTTTCCCTGTTGGGTAGTCCCCTGCCTGCACCTGATAAAGGTACGCTCCATGCCATCCTGCCGAGATTGGAGCAGCATCAGGCCTTGGTAGTCGATCCCGACGAGGGAGACAGCTTAAAAACGGTCTTTTATTTTCCAGGTTGCGGCTCGGAAAGGCTGTATTCTGACGTGGGGAAGGCTTCGGTCTACATCTTGCTTAAGGCTGGAATCAGGGTGGTCCTGCCCCCCCCGTTCCTATGTTGCGGATTTCCTATCAATGCCAACGCTCAGGTGGCTGAGAACAACCGGAGAGTTTTGGGCGACACAATCATTTTTAGCCAAATCCGAGCAATGCTTCGCCATCTTTCATTCGATGCATGCGTGGTTTCCTGCGGGACCTGCAAGGAGGCCCTGCACTCCATGGGGTTGGAGAAAATTTTTCAGGCTCCGCTGGAAGATGTGAGCCGCTTCTCCCTGTCGAACGGCCTCAAGATGGAATCCGGCGGTAATTACTTCTACCACAAGCCCTGTCATGACTCCCTCGGCGGGACGGCAGAAGATTTCTTCCTGCAGTCGGCAGGGGTAGGACTGACTAATGTAAACCACTGCTGTTCCGAAGCAGGCACACTGGCCCTCAGCAGACCCGACATTGCATGCAACATGCTGGATAAAAAGACGCAGGCTGTGAAGGAAGCTCTCAGAGGACGGAAGGGAAACTGTATCATGCTTACCAACTGCCCGAGTTGCCTACAGGGTCTGGGGCGCAATGCCGCCTTGGGAATGAAACCCCGCCATATGGCAGTGGAAATGGCACGTCGGTCGGGAGGAAGTGAGTGGGAGAGGGAGTTGAAGGTGATGCTTAAGGGTGCTGAGAGGGTAAATTTCTGAAACCAGTCCTGTCGTTGATATTGGTGCATTTGGTTTCTACCGAAAACATTGAGTCAATGACTACGGCTTCTCTAAAGTTAATGGGTCAATTCAGGCGGTACTAAACAGGGCTGGGCTTGAATACCATCGGTTTGGAATCAACAATACTGAAATGCCCCTCTGGCCGATGATCTGCAAAACAAACGGGGTCTCTCAGTTAAGATGCAATTATGATTAGTTTACTCATGCAGCAGAACGCATTGCTTCGTTTCACCAAGCGGTGTCAGATAGTTGCATTGTTCATTGCTCTGGCCGGTCATTTATCGGCCGACACAAGTGTTCGTTCTATACGCGAATGGGTGAAGGGAGATGGACAGACGGACGATACCGCCGGAGTTACCAGAGCATTCGCTGCCTGTAGAGGCAACGCATTCACGCTGCGGGTGGACTGCCCCGTCTTCATCCACGTTGGAACGGACATCTCAAAGCCCATTTTTGTGGATAGCAAGACCCATGTACTATTTACCAATGCCGGCCTTTTCATCACCGACAATGTCATGATCCCCACCTTTGTCATCACCGATAGTTCGGACATCAGTTTTACCGACATGAAGCTTGAATACCGGGGAGGACTGCCGGTCAACCGGGATGTGGGGGGATATTACAGCGGAGGGGTATTCGTCCCTCGGCCCAATGGCTACGCGCAGCCATCGTTTGCTTTCAGCGATCAAACCCTGACATCCTGGCTGAAGGCCAATCGTAATATCGCATTCGGAAAAACAAAAGGCGCAGCAAGAAGCACGCCTTGGGCTGGTCCGACCAACCTGTCATCGATTTTCATATTCGTTGGGGATGTCCATGATGTCACCTTTACGGGAACCAGAATGTTTGTTTCCCCATCGACGGGTGGTGATAAGTTCATCCCGATGGCTTTTTCGTTTACAATTGGTTATGATGCCAACCAAGAGCCCGTGCTCCTAGATGAAAAGGCTGGATGGGCTGTTGTCCCGAACGTCTCTGTGCCCCACAAGATATATTTTACAGATATGGTTCTGGATGGTTATTACATGGGTTTTCAGGGGGTGCTGCAAAACGCAACGTTCTCTGAGATTGTGGGGAAAAGATGTGGCGATCTTCAGGATGCAGCTGGTAACAATGTCGGCGGAATCGGAAAATGGTTTGCTCCGCCCCATCTGTTTTACATCAACTATTATAAAAACCTCTGGGACGACAGGAGGCTCGCCTCAAAGAATCTTTCTATCCTGAATGTGAAGGATATCGGCCCTCGCGTTGGGACAGCGAGGGATGTCAGCGCAACCATGAAAAGGTCGGGTTATGCCAATTCTCTTAAGATCGGAGCTATTGACAGCAGTGTCTCGAATTACACCTCCACCCGCCCCGACGGGTTGGCCGACATCCTTTCGTGCGACAACCTGACGCTGGCAAATATTTCCGGCACCTACGATTCATCTTTCATTCATGACATATATCCCGGGGTTCGATTTCCAGCAGATGGCGGGTACAAGCACCTTACCCTGAATAATGTGGTGCTGACAGATGAAGCAGAGAATCCTTACAAAACGTCCACAAACGGCCTTCCATTTGGTGGCAATTCGCGCCCAGGGAACGAGGCGATCAAGTTTAACCAAGTTGCAGTTAATTTAAATAGCTGGTCGTGTCCATGGAAGTTACAGCCCAATTTTACAGGTTCGGACGTACAAGTGAGCATATTGTTTAATATTAAAAATCCATAGCAAGGCTCCTCAAGGAGCTTAGCCAGCGCCGTCTTTTTAGTTAGAGTTCGGTCATGTTCCAAAACATCTTAGCCGCAGTGTTTCGGGCATTCACAAAGTTTGAGTCAGACTCAATATACCAACTTACCTTGGGTAGAGATTAAAGAGCAGTGTGTTAGTTACAAACACTTAGCCGATTTATCCCTCATAATATGCTGCCAAAGAAGTTGGGTTGTCTCGATCGTCGATCCGAAGGAGTGCTCCAAACTTATACATTCGGCATGCGGTCTTCAAGGCATAGGGAAGTCGCGTTCTGATGCGGCGGGTTTGTCTTGGAATTGGTTTGACGAGGCCCATTCAAGTCGTTGTCTTTTCATTATGAACCAAGCCATTTTTGGGGGTCTTTTTTCCCTAGCGCTTTTTGTCACCTGTGCTTTTGCCCAAGACGTTCCCTTCACGGTGGATCGGGACGTTTCATACCTGCCTGAAAACAGGGCAGAAAAACTAGACCTTTATCTCCCCGAAGCCAAAGGCGACACAAGGCGCCCCGCCGTCCTAGTGATCCATGGAGGAGGGTGGCGCGTGAGTGACAAGGCCGCCAACCGCGAGACGCAAATCGCCGAGACACTAGCCAAGGCAGGCTTCGTGGTGGCGAGCATCAACTACATGATGCACCCCAATCCAATCGACAAGAAGGACTGGGCCTCCGACAAGGCAGTCGTCTATCCCCGGAACGTGTGGGACTGCAAGGCGGCGATTCGGTGGCTTCGCCTGAACGCCGATAAATACCACATCCGTCCCGACGCCATCGGCACGATTGGTGGCTCGGCAGGAGGGCACCTTTCCATGCTCATGGCTTGGAGCGGCGACGAGAAAGAGCTCGACCCGCCCGAATATCCCGGTATCTCCACGAAGGTTCAGGCCGTCGTGAATCTCTACGGCGTCCCCGATGTGCGCCGTCCGATCGGAAAAGGTTGGGAGCATTCAAAAACGGCCTGCGGGAAAGGGTGGACCGGAAGGAGTCCCGAGGAGGACCCTTCACTCTATTCGTTGATCTCGCCGGTCGACCATCTGAAATCCAATTCCTCGCCGATTCTTACCCTGCACGGGAATAAAGACGAAACAGTACCCTATGTTTACAGCGTCGATCTTCAGTCTCTGCTTGAGGCCAAAGGAATTCGTCACGAGTTCATTACGGTCGAAGGGGCCCCTCATACATTCATGATCCAGAGTCAGAAGTTTGGTGATTATCGTGCCAAGATCGTCTCGTTTTTTTCTGATGTCCTAGGAAAACCATAGGCTACGATCCCTTGGAGAGAACACGTATCACTTTCGGCTTTCTACCATATCGGCCTAAATTCTGAATTTCTAAAGGCTAGTTCGAAAGCTCAGCCTTGAGGGAGTCCAGTTCCTCCCAACGCGCCATGCTCTTCTCAATGATGTGGTGGAGTTCGTTGAGTTCCCTTTCCAATCGCTGAAACTCCCCATCTTTACGTTGATAAAGCGCGGGATCAGCAAGTAGCTCCGAAAGCTCGGCTTGCTTGGATTCCATTGCTTCGATCTTAGCAGGGAGTTCGTCGAGTTCCTTCTGCTCCCGGTTCAGGAATTTTCGCCTCTTATCGATTTTGATGCCCTTCTTGGGGAAAAGTGCATGGATCGGAGGCGTCGAGGGGATCCATGACACGGGAGAGGGGACCGCCTTGCGCTGGCGCACCCAGTCCTCGTAACCGCCCGCGTACTCCGCAATGCGTCCATTCCCTTCGAAGACAAATGTGCTGGTCACCACATTGTCGAGGAAGGCTCGGTCATGCGCGACTAGCAGGAGGGTGCCTTCGTAGCCGACGAGGAGTTCCTCGAGAAGTTCGAGGGTCTCGGCATCAAGATCATTTGTCGGCTCATCCAGCACTAGGACATTGGCTGGTTGGAGAAAGAGCCTTGCGAGGAGGAGTCGGTTAAGCTCTCCACCAGAGAGCATCTTGGCCGGCATCCGGATACGATCGGAAGGGAAGAGAAAATCCTTCAAGTAAGTGTGGATGTGGACGGGTCGTCCCTGGAAGGTTACCGTCTCTGCGCCACCCGCCACGTTCTGACCTAAACTCTTCTCACCGTCGATCTGGTCGCGAAGTTGGTCGAGATAGACGATCTGGAGCTGGGTGCCAAGTTTCACCTCGCCATCGGTTGGTGCTAGATTGCCGAGAAGGAGCTTGAGCAGAGTTGTCTTGCCGGAGCCGTTAGGGCCGATAATGCCAATCTTGTCCCCTTTCCAGAGTGTCGTGGTGAAATTGCGTACGATCATGTGCTCACCGCCAGTCGAGGGATCGTCATAGCGGAAAGTGAGGTTCTTGGTCTCGATCACCTTTTGTCCCGACGATCCCGCTTCCTGAATCTCGATTTGGGCAGAACCTATCCGCTCACGGCGCTTGCTGCGCTGGGCGCGCAGGGCTTTTAGGGCGCGTACCCTTCCTTCGTTGCGGGTGCGTCGTGCCTTTACTCCCTGACGGAGCCATGCCTCCTCCTGAGCCAGCTTCTTGTCAAATGCCGCCCATTGCTTCTCCTCCGCATCAAGAGCCATGCCCTTGCGTTCCAGATATGTGTCGTAGTCGCATGCCCAGTTGGTGAGGTGGCCACGGTCAAGTTCCACGATGCGGGTGGAGAGTCTTTTCAAGAAGGCGCGATCGTGTGTAACAAAAAAAAGCGTTGGCTTCACCTTCAGCAGGAAGTTCTCCAACCAGAGGATTGACTCGAGATCGAGATGGTTCGTCGGTTCGTCGAGCAGCAGGACATCGGGCTGCCCCACCAGCGCTCGGGCCAGCAAGACGCGACGCTTCATGCCGCCCGAGAGGCTTGCGAACTGCTTGACGGAAGGGAGATTCATCTCCTGCATCAGATCCTCCACGCGGATATCGGCTGCCCAATCCTCCTCAGCCCCCCCGACACGGAGTCCCGTATGAATTACCTCGTAGACCGTACCGCTTATTCCATCAGGCACCTCCTGTGGTAGTCGCGTCAAGACGACGCCGCTCGGCTTCGTGATGTCGCCCGCCTGAGGTTTTTCCTCACCGGAGAGAACACGCATGATGCTAGTCTTACCGGTGCCATTCCGTCCTACGAGACAGACGCGCTCTCCCTGATCGATCTGGAGATCCACCTGATCCAAGAGAGGGAGATCGGTGTAGCGGAGGGTGACTCCGCGGAGTTGGAGAAGAGGCATGAGGAGAGGGTTAAAAGGGTGAGAAGAGAAGGGTTGAAAAAGGCTAGGCGAGGGACGGGTTAGGAGAGCAAGCCAAAGGTCTTCAACACAAAAGGCTGCAGGACTCGCAGAGAGGGCAGCCAAAGTGGTTGATGTGATCGATAGGGTTGCCGATGCAAGATGAGTTGGGCGTCGCTCACCGTGGATAATGGAAGCGAGTTCTGTAGCCGGATCATGAGCGTCCGAGCGTACATGCATGGAGTGAAGCTGAAATTCACCTCGCCCACCAATACTAACTCGGATGGATTTATTTTATCCAAATAGCGTTAGAACAAATCAAGGCGCGTTAGAGTCTCAAGGAATCCTTCTAATTTCGAAGCCTCTTGGGCTCTGAGTGTTTTCGCGAAACTCCTAGAGGTGCGCTATGCAATCTCCGCGAACCCAACCACCAGTTCCTCCAATTAAGCGGCGCGTACTTTGATGAAAGGTAAAGCATTGCAAATAGAGCGAAACCCCAGAAAAAGGCCCCGGATGCAAGGCAGATGGAGTACCATGCGGGAGGTTTGAAACGAAAGATTACCTCATGGGAGCCTAAAGGTACAAATGTGGATAGTAGCGCAGCCTCGGCGCGGTGAACTTCCGAGGGCTTTCCATCGATCATAACCCTCCAGTCAGGGTGGTAGGCTTCGGTTACCACCAACCATCCGGAAACTGTAGATGGGAGGTGGAAAGCCATACTTTGATAATCATCCATACGGACTCCTGAGAGCGGAACTCGAACGAACGGCCTCCCCTCCTTTCTTTGATCTTTCTTGATAAGATCGGCGCCGATCTTATCTGCGCCTGAAGCTTCAACGGTGAGTGTGTCCGGAGCTATTTTTGGTTCTAGTGAACCAGTGGATGCAGACATGGTGGGTGTCAGACTGATACCTTTATCTCTCTTGATAAGATCCGTGCCCATCATGTTTACGCCTACTGCCCTAACTGATGCTGGATTTATTGCCTCCTCTGGCAGCACGCTATATACACGGTTTGTGGGTGTAAGTTCGACCTGCCCGAGAAGTTCAATATTGTGCTCGGCCTTAGCATTCTTCGGCGAGCTATAGATTGACTTATTACCTGTAGGCTTCTCCACGGTCACAATATTTCTAGAAGCCAACTGTAAGGAGGTTGGAGCCATCTTATAACTCTCAAGGGGTAAAGACACGATGTCGTGACTCAAGAACGCCGGATAAAGGCATCCGGGATTTGCAAGTACTGCAAAGCAATTGTTTTCGAATACAAGAGGATACCGCGAACGGAAAAAATCCTGATCATCCCTCGATATAGAAAGGTCGGTTTTGTCGAGCAGGATGTAGGCCACCCCGCATAGATCCATGAATGTTCTGAGTGAATCGCTAGAAGCAACTCCAGCCATTTCGAGATAGCGCATCCATTTAAGCTCGAAATGGTGGTAGTCAGCTTCGATGTCCAACGCGCGGCCTGATTTTTCTGGAAGAATCAGATAAAAATACCGGCTGCTCAGACAATGAACGCGGCCTTGAAGAGGTGCAGTCTTTAGGAATTCCGTAGCTTGACCGAACTCTGTCAAAAGCTGGGGTTGCAATCCTCGAGTCCAATAGGAGGAGTGTATTGGGAAGAGTTCCACAAGCACCGTAATGCCAGCAACGACTGCCAGTAGCTTGCGCCACTGATGATTGATCACTTCGGTGAAGAGTATCCAAAAGGCAATGCCAACGGCTGCTGAAAGGCAGCAATATCCGCCTACGCTCCAGAATGATTCTGGGGCTCGTATATCCCTGAATAGAGAGATCGAATCAAGAATCCGAGAGACCGGCATAGCAAGCACCACAAGCATTAATAGAGCTGCAATGATGATTCTGCCTCGGAACAAATGAGATGCGGTCTGATAGATCAGCCAGCCCATCCAAATTAAAGAGAGCCAGAGAATTGGAATCGAAATGTCGGGAAAATTCTGGGCTGTGTTCAGAATCTTGAAGTGCCCAATCAATATGCCGTCTAATCCAGAGGCGAACCAAATCGATATTAGCCAACAGGCAGTCAGGATAAGGAACCATCTTCCAAGCTGTGATTTTCGCCATTTTTCCAGGGAGGAAAGAGAGAGGGCAAAGGAAAGAGCCAGAAGAGGAATCAGACCAATCTGGAACATCTGCGCATCGGTCATAAGTTCAGAGTTGCCAGAAATCAGAAACCCCCACAGATCAATCCAGAGGAGAGGGCTCCTGAAAGCGTAGTGATGCTTCCAAAAATCAAGTGGGTCGAAAATAAAGCCAGCTACAAATCCGAACTCCCGAGAACCAGGCAAGAGGATCAGGACTCCAGTCAATGCCGCTACTACAATGCTTAATCCATATCCTGCCAAAGCTTGTTTGATTCGAGAGGGGTTCTGGCGAAGCACTTCGATTGTCCAGAAGAGCAGTAAAGGAGACATGGCTACTGCAATCTTGGTGTAGCTCAGGGCGAGTGCTGAGGCGGCAAGGCCTAGCCCCACAATTTCACGGGGAGATCCCTCTTCTGCTACCGTGAGAATTCCACGTAGTAACAAAGGAGCGAATATAAAGCTGAATCCCACCGTCCAATGTTCGTAGATCCCTATGGCTACATTGATTGATGGAAGAGTGATGTAGATGAGGCCGATCCAAGAAGCCAAAGAAGCTTCAGCACCCAAACGTCTCACAAAAAGCCACATTGAAAGAGCGCTTGCTGGAATGAAACTCAGTATGAGGATCTTCAGTGAAGCGTAGGAACCAAAGACACCGGCGAAGAGAAAATGTGATATATGGGCCAGCAACATCGGTATCCCCACGGCCGTATAGATTTGCCCACTATAGCCCATCATGAAACTTGGGCTCCATCCACCCTGTCCGATTTTGACATGGTCCCAGATTTTTGCTGTGTCAGACAGAAGCTCTTCTTGTGTAGGTAGCTCCATTAACCATCCAATGGATATGATAAAAACGAAGAGAAATCCTAGGCTCAGTGGTAATGTGATCGATTGCCGATTGGACGCCTGAGAAGCTTTATTGGAAGCCATAATTATATGGGGTCGAAGGTGGTGGGTGCAAAAAAATGGCCCACTTCCTATTAACTACTAGATGGCGACTCATCAGATGGCTGTATCATGTTGGCCTGCAATTCCTCCCTCCGAAGGCACGGTGAGAGATCTTCCAAGGGGGGGGAAGTTATCCGACCATCTGCATGCTGTTTCGCGCCCAACTTAGGAGCAAAGACTACGTGTTCATCAACTAGCAACTCACAGACTGATGGGCCATCGGTCTCAAGTGTTCTGTGGATGGATTCCTGCAACGCCTCATGGCATTCTGCCCGTGCGTATGGAAAACCAAAAGCCTGAACGACTTTGCCAAAGTCCGGAAACGTCAAGCCGCTCTTTGGCCCACTTCCCACTTCGACTCCGTTGAAAAAATTCTGGTGTGTTTGAAAAATCGAGACGTAGCCGTTGTTATTTATGATGAAAATCTTGATAGGCAGCTTTTTGCCGATGATGGTTTGCAACTCCTGCAGATTCATCATGATGGAGCCGTCCCCGGCGATGCAAATCACGCGTCTGCCGGGTGCTGCCATAGAGGCTCCGATTGCTGCAGGGAGATCGTATCCCATGGTAGCGGAACCAGAGTTTGTCCAGAGACGCTGCCCTAACTTCAAAGACGCTGCTTGAAAACTTGTTACACAGGCACTTCCATTGCCTGCCACTACGATTTCACTTTCCTGCAACTGCTCGAACAATTTCTCAATGAAACAATAGGGATTGATAAGGTTATTTTTCCAGTATTCAGGAAGTAAAACCGGGTAGCGTATCCGGCGCTCCTTGCACCACGCCAGCCACTTCTGGTGTGCAGCAACTGGCTTTGCAAGGCAAGCCTCTGCTGTGGAAACGAGAATTGGCAGCAAAGAACGAAGATCCGCACAGATCGGCAAATCAGGCTTTACTGTCGGCTTCTTGAGTTCAGTATCATCAATATCCACCCAAATCTTGAAGGCCTGACGGGCGAAGGACCTCCAGTTATAGCTGATTTGGCGGATGTTAAGCCGGCTTCCTAAAATTAAGATCAAGTCTGCGTTCTGAACCGTGAAATTACCGGGACGATCCCCAATAGTGCCAGGACGTCCCGCATAGAGGGGGTGCTCATCGTGGAGCACGTCATAGGCATTCCATCCACCCACTACCGGCACCCCGAGTTTCTCGACCAGTCTCAGAAACGCCGGATATTGCCCGCTCAATCGCACGCCAGTCCCGGCAAAGACTACGGGCCTTTCCGACTTCGCAATCTTATCTAAAATTTCCTGTGAGACTAATTTCAGGTCGGTCTTTCTCCAAGGCTCCTCAATTTCAGCAGGATTAAAGCTTACAAGGTTGCCATCTTCAATGTTTGCTGCCTGTACGTTCAATGGTATATCAAGCCAGACAGGCCCCGGGCGCCCCGAGGTTGCTAGGTAAATCGCTTTCTCGAGATGGTAACGTACAGTAAGTGGATTCGTTACCATCTGCACATATTTACAAATCGGGCGAACGAGTTCCTCGATGTCTAGTTCCTGATCGCCAAGCTGTCGCAGAGGAAGTCCGGTCGAGCGGACGGTTGTCTCTGTCTTTACTTGGCCGGAAATTACCAGCATTCCTATCGAGTCGACAAATGCACCATAGACACCCGTAATCGCATTTGTACCCCCTGGGCCTGATGTGAGATTCACCACGGGCAATTTGTTATCAAGTCGATAGTAGGCTTCCGCAGCGATGGCACACGCCTGTTCATGGTGATTGAAAGTACAATCGATCTCCGGTCGAGTACCTAAGGCATGATTGAGGTACATGGCGCCTCCGCCGGTAACCATGAAAGCATGACGGATTCCATGTTCCACGAGAATATCTACCACAATATCGGCAACGCGTTTATGCATTCTGATTGGAGCCAGAGGTTGATATTAGAGGTTAACTGACCAGAATAGACCGTGAAGTGAAAGCCGACATAACTATTAGGTACGATTTGCCTTCAAAGCATATTCCCAATCTGCCGTTCTTTGAATAGACGTTTTAAGCGGAATGTCGGCCTTCAGACCGAGCTCGCTACGAGCCTTAAAAGTTGATGGAACGTAAACAGTGGCAAGTTGATGATGTATTGTGTGACCTAGAAGTGTAATTCCCAACTTAGGGTTCAGTACATCCCTCACTTTATTAGCAATCTCAGCTATAGAATAGCCGCGCTCAGATCCCACGTTATAGGCGCTGCCTGCCCTTCCATGCACAAGGATATGCAGGAGCCAGACCATCACGTCAGCCACGTCAATGTAGGAGCGGATCGGGGTACCGTCTCCTTTAATGGTTAAGTCGCGCTCGCCTAGTGCATCCGCAATGAAGTTGCCAACTGCAAAATGGGTGTTTAAGGGCAACCGAGGTCCGATAGTTGCAAAGCAACGAGCATTAGTACAGTTGATGCCGTGCCTTTGCCCATAAATACAACAAAGCAGCTCGGCAATCCGCTTTCCTTCTCCGTAAGCCCACTTTGGCCTAGAGATGTCAGGGCCCCAGAGGTGATCCTCGGGAACGGGTTCATGTGTAGTTGGAAGATCCCCGTAGACAGCTCCAGAGCTAGTGTGGAGAAAATATTTTACCCCGGCGTGGGCAGCAAACTCGAGTGCACGCCGAGTGCCTCCGACAATTGTGTCGATCATAAGAAGGGGATTCTTATTATTCAGTTCTTCGCTTGCCTCGGTTGCAGCGTGAATTAAATGGGAAAAACTGCCGTCAGGAAAATGAAAAGTACGAATATCCCCTTCCGAAAAGCTTAGGAAAGCCTGAGTCCGCAGAAACGGGTTGGCAGCTAAAAATTGATTGGGATTCCTGCTTAGAACGACTACCTCGATATTCAATGCGAAGCGAAGCTCGGCCCAAGCTAGACTTTCTAGGAGCCATGTGCCGTAATATCCAGTTCCACCAGTGACAAATATCCGTGCCCCTCTCAGGCATTCCCATACCGACGCAGAGCGATCAAGGATGTAGTCAAGTTCACGTGCAAGAATGTGAGTGAAGTGTGACATCAAGCAAAGGTTATTAGATCACAATCATTACTTACTTAAAAACTTTTGATATTATAAAGCTTCTAGTCTAGAAAATCTAATTTAGTTAGAAGTCTTATTTATATTAACCACAAGTAGATGCATTAGCCAATCTCGAAGCAATACCGTTTAGTGAATGGTTTTTAAGGATCCTCTACATTGGTACCAGATAATTCGTAGCAGAATAGTCGTATGGAGAGCTGTAACGGATCGCTGAGGGATAAATGTTTGGATCGTAAACGTATAATATCCTTAGAAAAGCTTAGGACCTCATCGAGGACTATTGAGCGGACTCCAGTAAGAGGCGGGAACAGAAACCAGAAGATAACACTAAGCTCTCCTCATGCTAAGAGCTTGAACCCATCTCCGCTCTGACTGTATTATTAAACTAATCTCGCATTCAAACGGAAACAATATTCTAGCATCGTTCATTCTTATTGTAACTGTTTCAAATAGACAGTCACTTTAGCGCGCCATTTTTAGAAATAAAACAGCAACAATTAATCGACCTAAAGTTTAAAGGGCTTATATATACCAATGAGTGACAGCAAAACTAGATTATATGCTCTAGATGGACTAAGGGGATTGGCGGCTTTATCAGTTTTTTTATGGCATAATTTTATCTCATTTTTTCCAGGCTGCAACATTCCTGAAGCCCCAACGCATTCATATTTTCTGGAAAAAGTCATCTTCCCAAGTCCCGCAAGCTTTCTATTCAGCGGCGATTTTGCTGTTTACGTGTTTTTTGTGCTCAGTGGGTTCGTGCTCAGTTTGAAATTTTTCATAAAACCTGATAGTGAATCATTAAAATCGCAATATTTCAGGCGATATGTTCGGCTAATGCCTCCTGCAGCCATAACGGTATTTGTTGCCTTTGTTATCCTGAAGAACGGGTGGATGTATAATATAAATGCAGCAATTATAGTTAATCAGTCGACTATACATAAACTTATTACAACGAGCGCAGATCTGACACACGGATCTGACATGATGGTGAACATCCCAAATTCTTTGTGGCTAGTATTTAACTGGCATAATGTCATTATCACATTCCAAAATGCATGTTGGCAGGCATTTTGGGCAGTTTGGTTTGAGCCGATATTACCTGGGAGCCAATTCAATTCCAATTTAGGAACTCTTTTCCTTGAGATTATTGGATCTTATACGGTGTATTTTTTTCTGATAGTCTGCATTTGTTTAAAAATCCCGAAGATCCTGCGATATTTTCTGCAGTGCTCGCTGATCATCTCGAGTATTTTAGTGTTCCAGGAACCACACTATGTTGTTTTTATGGTCGGCATGTTCGTGGCAGATATTTATGTTAACTCCAAAGAAATCTTCGATAAACTTATTAAATATCGACTAGGTTACTTATTTTTAGTGATCAGTATTTATTTTGGTTCATTTAATTCAGTAAATTGCACTTCAGTATGGGCGAAGCCAATCATGGACATTATGCCGGGCGTGATTCCGCCGATGTTTTGGACATGGATTTGCGGATCTACTTTTTTGTTAATAAGTGTGCTTACTGTTCTGCCGCTCCAGAGAATGTTGGAATTAAAAATGTGCAAGTTCCTCGGAACTTATAGCTATTCTTTGTATCTGTGTCATACGATATTTATCGGCTCTGTGACCTGTTTTTTGTTTACTACTATAAGTGGACTTCATAAATATAGTTATATAGAAAATGTCTTTTTAAGTATTATTGCGGGGCTGCCGCTCTTAATCTTATTTGTATATGCAGTGAAAAAGGTTGATGACCTATCCACTAACCTTTCTAGGAAGATATAGAATATACCCTAGGTTCTTATGAAGAATGCTTTCTATTGTTTTTATCGAAATCGCGAAACCATTATCGATCTGATTTGAGGAGCACAAGGAGTAGCTTCTGTATATATAATAAGCTGTTTCCAGCGTTAAGGCATTCTTCTCCTCGTATATAATATAACATTCCTTTGTCTGAAGCAGTTTTTATTAACAACAATAACCATGAGAATCAGAAACTAATTAGTGACTGTTTTTAATGTTAAGTAATATGTAGATGCTTGATAAATAAAACGATAAAGAGTAAGAGCTCTTCCGTGTTGAATTCTAAGTAAGCTTTAGTTTGGAGAACTCTAACGAAGGATTTGCGGTCGCATTTCAGACGGTGGCAATTCTTGTATTGCGAGACGAATTTAAGACCGCAACGTAAATGCAGGAAATTCTACGAAGGCTACTCAACAGAAACTCTTTTTATAGTATCGCCACCTGTCTGCCCTTGATGGAGGTCTGAATTTGAATCAAGGGCCTTCCAGCATGTACTCGCTTCGTTTGGTGACAGCAGAGTAATAGTGACTTGCATCCGGGTTACCGTGCCATCGGAGAGGTTCTTGCGCTCTTGGCTGCCTACGATAGTAGCATCATCTACATAATCTCCCGCAAACGTGTGCGAAAAATTTGGAGTGATCTGGACAGAAGTTACGTGCTTTCCCTCACGATGTACATTGCTCCCATCGCTCCAGTGTCCAGCGTAATCGTATTTGGGCGCAAAAATAGTCGTTGATGAGCCGGTGCTTTCCGGAACGCTCCCAATTTTTTGAATCACGTTTATAGGTACGCGGATATGGCCGAAGCTTGTTTCTATCGGCAAATATTCAGACTCAAACTGAACATTCAGTACATTGCCATTGGTTGTCGTCAAGATCCCTGATGTGGTGTCATTGGTAAAAGCAATAGTGCTTATGTCCTTGAGGCAAATGGTCACATTTCCTACCAAGGATGATTTAAAGCTCAACTCCGCCATGGAAAGTTTGCAGACTATTTCGGAGCCGTCTTTTAGACTAATAACATAGCTTGGAACATGAACGCTGTTGGATGATGTCGTCGATGGTCTGGTTGCGCTATGAGCGTTATAAAAACTAGTAACTGAGAGAAAGAAAGCAACACCTCCTCCTGCAAAATTCCTAATGCTCTTTAAGAAACCATTTGAATCTGTGAGGCCTTTTGTAGATTTCATGGGTCTTACAATATTTTCAACCTAGGATATCGACCGGCAGAGCATCAGTGTCGAGATGATGGGACGATGGAATTTCAACGCGACGACAAATCCGCATGAATATCCCCGCGATTGCAAACACATTTTAGTTACAAACTTGGAACCTCGGTGGAAAAAACGAGTTCTCAACTTTTACTCAATTGCTCGGAACACAGTTGTTGCCGTTTTTTTAAATCCTTCGTAGTGAAAGTGATCGCTCCCGAAACCACTGCACCGACCAGGATGGCAAGGAGATTCCCGACTACGTGGGGTAGGTACTGCTGAAACCGGGGGGGAGCAAGTGGCAAAGCAAAAAACCTTTTTCGTTGTAACTCATTGAGTATGAGCGTGCAGCCGGAAAGACTCGAACTTTCAACCTTCTGATCCGTAGTCAGAAGAATATAAGTGTATTTAATTAATAACAAGCAAGTTATGTTAAAGTGTGTTGAGGGATATTGATTTTTCTACAGAGAGGGTTACTCTGTTTAGAACAATTGTTCTAAATAATAATTTCCCCCATGCCAGCCAAACCGAACACTTCCGATGATGCAGGTATCTTCATGCATGGAAGGAATTATTGGCTCAGGTATACCTTCAATCGGGTTCAATACAAAGAGAACTTAGGCACTTCTGACATCGCGGTAGCAATTCAAAAGGCACGGGAGTTGAGGAAGGGGGCGCCACCAGGGAAACGGAGTGCGGGGAAATGGGATCAAGAAATCAATCACTATTGCAAAGAGAAGCAAGATCCACGAGCTCCACGGCCGCCTCATCTAGGAGGGCGTCCCTTGAAGTCATTCCGGCCAACAACGGCTAGTAATACGGCGAGTTGTATCAGTGTTTTCGCCAAGTGGTCAGGGGTTGCATCACCTGGGGAAATCAAACTTAAGCATCTGCAGGATTACTACCACCTCTACCGTAGCCCAAGACCACTCACTCAGAATGAGATAAAAAAATATGAGGCGGCTATGAAGAAGCCGAAGAAATTAGTCAAACTCGACAATCTTGGGTTGTGCTGGAAGGGCTCGGAAGCATCAGCCCGGTCGAAAATCCGAACTATCCAAGCGTTTTTGGACCACGTGCAGTGTCTCCCGGGTCGTGTGGTCTTTGCCGCCGGCTCAAAAGCTGAGGCTCGGGAAGTAAAGGTTCCTTGGGAAACATATCAAAAGCTCATTAAGGAATGCAGAAAGGAACCTGAAGTAAAACCGCCGACAAAGAAGATGAATCCGGAGATGGAGGCAAAGGCGGAAATGGTTATCCAGAAGAAAAAGGAGGCGAGGGAAGACCTCACCTTCGTTCTCTATTGTGGCTTTCATTGCGGAATGAGGGCGGGTGAAATCAAGCACTGCAGGCCGGAGTGGATCAATATGGAAGAGGGTATATTGACGGTTCCTGGCAAGGAGTTGCAGACCCTCCCCAGCGGGAAGCAACACCAGTGGAAAAACAAGGATGCAGAGACACGTTCGATTCCTATCAGCAGGGAATTTATGGGATTTCTCGAAACCTTCAGGGGAATGAAGCAAAAGTTTTGTCTTCTCAGTAGGGGGCGGTCCAAGTCAGGCCTCTACGATTGGAATACGGCGTTCGAATCATTCATGCAGAAGCAAAACCACCCGGAAATTATTCCCCATGCCATGAGGCATAGCTGGATCACTTACCTCTGTAACTGCGGGAATCACACCATTCAGGACGTTGCCGCTTGGTCGGGTGATGACATAGAAACGATCCAGAAAAACTATTGGGAAAAGAGGGCGGTGAAAGGATCTCTTGATGACACGATGGCGGGAAAGCGAAGCGGCGATGCACTAAAGGAAGTAACCGCTACCTTGAAGACAATGAGCACAGCGGGTCTCGACAAGGAGACCACTACTGCGATCAAGAAACTCCTTGCCGCTACCCAGAAATCAAACCAGCCAAAGTGGGACTGGACCAAGGAGGCACCGGCCGTGCATGTACGGCTCTACTCCGTGGAAGACACTATTTCCAACTTCGGAGCATTCACGGATCTCGTGAATCCGAAAGATTTCGAGACGGACCCATCGGTGACGCAGGAGGATTGGGAGGAAGGCAAGCTCTCCACTCCCCGTGCGCGACTGCGTGTGCTGGAGGACATGGGGCTGATTAAACAGGCGTGAAGGAGTAGATCGTCGTCATCATCCTCATGATGATCATCATCACCAGCCAATGGCATTGCGGATGCCAAAGCTCTGAAAATGTGCCGGAGTGAATACTCCACTTCCACCCATGGCCATGGATGCGGTCAAGGTCTTTCTTATCAGCAGTTTGCATATTTCTTGCCATAAAATTTCTGACACAAATTATACCTGCTTTTTGTGTCAGGAATACCTTTCGTTGCTAAACAGATAAAAAGCCATTTCAAGGACTCTGTTGCAGCCGATGTAGTTTCCCTCCATGGAGGCCGATTCGACTTTGAATCTACTTACCCCTAGATCTCAAAAAGCTGACTTGTCCCCTGATATCCCATTGAGCTGTTGCTCTGCCTCGCTAAGGGTTGAGAGGATCTGGTCAAAAGATGGAATAACCTTCGAGAAAATCATGGGTTCCATGGCGGCGTAGTCGCGACGGAGTTCCAGAATGCGATTTTCCGCAGGGAGAAGTTTTAATGATCCTGGAACAGCAGTGTCATAACTGGACCACGAAGACTCATAGTAGCGACTCTTGTGGAGTCTTACCCGATCTAGCAGATCCAACCGATTGAGGGATTTTTCCCTGCAGGGATGGGCCCATAATGCGGCGACGTCAGCGTAGTGTCTGGAGAAGCGGTCGCGCAACGGCTGCTCAGCGGGTCGATGGTATTCCGTATGGAGGATGGTAACTTTCTCCCAGAAGGTGCGTTCAATCTCAAGGGCCACGACATCGGATTGAAAGTCCGCGAATTCATCGGGAGCCAAGGACGCGACCATGGCGGTGATCCGGTGGGCACCGACGGGTCTTTGGTCTGTTAGGGAGCCGAATTCCACTTTGACCACGGGAGGAACATAGGGACCTTGGGGAACGGATTGAGGATAAGGGAAGTAGAGTTCCGGGGAGTTGGTCTTGGAATTGAACTCGTAAGTGAGCCAGGTCGTTCCGGAAGAGGGAATGCCAAGGATGGCTGAGACGGCAGTCTCCAACTCTTTTTGATAGATGCCTTGGACGGCTTCAGCACAGTCCTGGGCGAGTTTTTTTACGAGTTTACGGCGTTTTGACGTGGAGGGAGCGTCGTCGAGCTCCTCTTCCTTCAAGCCCAACGAGTCGGTGGAGATCGCAAGATCAATGTCCTCGGAAAAGCGCTCGATGGCTGCGAAGACCTTGGAGAGGGATGTGCCCCCCTTGAAGACGCACGCTTGGCCGAGGATGGGGGTCGAGAAGATCCGGGCGAGCATCCAGCAGACCCAGAAGTCTTTCTCAACGATGTAGGCGGGTATGTTTTGGGCGGCAGCGCACTGATTGAAATAAATGGAGCGCTCTTCGAGAGTCTCCAAGGCAAACGACTTCATGCGGCCACCTCCATGCCGGTAAGGTATCGCAAATGCGGGTGCATCCAGACAGGGGCCTTGGGTAGGTCGTTGATCAGCCCTTTGATATCCTTCGATGAAAGCAGGGCGCGAAGATGTGATATCCTCTCTTCAGTGATGTTCTCCTTTCCGATGTTTCTGAGTGCAGAGAAAACCATAGCGCTCATCGGTGCGGAAGCAGTGAGTTTCCGTGGAGAGCGATGACGCAACTGAATCGTTAAAGGACCGGCCTTCACCATGCGACTGCGACCAGAGGTGAGGTAGATCAGTCGGCCAGGCACCTGCTCGGTGAGGCGCAGTCGGTTGGCTGAGTAAGACTCATGTTCCTGAAATTTGGTGCCATCCCTGCGGGAAATGGCAGCGAGGATATCCTTTGGATCGGCATGGAGCTTGCCCAGTTTGGGGTGGATCTTGGGGTAGTCGTAGAGACCTCGATCAAGACGCCGGATCATCTCCCGACGGGTGAGTCGCAGGAGGTTCATCCCCACGATCTGGGGAGAGCCAAGATCAAGGAAATCCGAAGGGGTAAAAACCCAACCGGGTCCCCTTCGCCGGATGCGGCCTATGATCTTATCGCTTTTCATGACAAGGGGAATATCTCTGTAAAGTGTTAAAAAAACAAGTGCATTTTTTTAACAAAATACAGTGTTGTACGAACTATCTTCCCGCCAAATGAAAAGATGTTCGCGACAGTAACTCCAAAAGTCAAAAAGCGCCCTTTGGATCCCTCTGAACGGTCGTTTTGATGATTTTTAAAAATAATCGCAACACTTTCATGAGATTTGAGTGAAAACCAAACTAATAGCTTCAACCAGCTATTCGAAAAAATAAAACCATGAAAAATACACTAATAAATTGGGCTCATCATACGCACTGCGAGTGGTGGGGTTGTACTGAATGCAGCCAAGGTTGCGAAAATTGCTACGCTAGAGAGTTAGCTAAGCGCTGGCGAAACATGCAATGGGGATCAGGTGCTAAACGCATCCGAACCAGTATCACTAACAGAAAGCAACCGTACAAATGGAATAAGGCGGCCGCTGCTTTGGGTGAAAGACATAGAGTCTTTTCGTCGAGCATGAGCGACATCTTTGACACTGATGTGCCGATTGAGTGGTTGAGTGATCTCCTCCACACCATTGATGAAACTCCTCACCTTGATTGGCTCCTATTAACCAAGAGGACAAATGTCATTCAAAAGCGCCTCCGCGAACTAGGTGAGTTGTCACGCTGGCCCAGACCCAACATCTGGCTGGGTGTCACGACCGAAAACCAGCGCCGGGCAGACGAGCGTATTCCGCTTCTGCTGGAGGTTCCGGCTGTCGTTCACTTCCTCTCGGCCGAACCGCTGCTTGGTCCCATCCGCGTTCCACGAATCTCCGAGATCGATTGGATTATAGTAGGAGCTGAATCAGGATCATCTGCACGTTTGATGGATACCGACTGGGCACGCTCCTTGCGTGATCAATGTCTTGAATCTGACAGCGCCTACTTTTTCAAACAGTACGGCGGTCGCAATCCCAAAACTGCCGGACGTCTCCTTGACGGTGTGGAGTGGAATCAATTCCCAGTCTCAAAACGAGGACTCATCCGATGAACGCTATGAACGATAAATCACTGATCTTAGATCACAAGGCGCAGGAGTGTGGTGCCGTACTCATGGTCCCGCCTGTCGAACAAGAGACACCATTCAGCGAACAAGAGCTGAAAATGGAATTCGGCGTGCATGTAAAGGAAGCCGGTGTGGATTTCTCCCATGCCATAAAAACCTACCTTGAGGTTGTGCACGGGTCTGGTGCGAACAAGGAAAGCGAGTGCAAGCTCATGTCGAAAATTGCAGAGCTCTGCAAGGAGGAGGCAAAAATCGGGATGAATATCGATCTAGCGCTGGTACTGGCTCATGACTCGAAAATCTATCGCAAGCAAGGCTGCAACTCCTTGGAGGAATGGGTAAATTCAGTGCTCGGTGTACCGATGAATCACAGCACCTTGCACAGGCGCATGGTGCATGGGCGCTTTTCCATGCTCTTTGCGGCAAAGGGAATGATCGATAGAATCCCAAGTCAAACCCAGTGCAAGATTCTTTCCCAACTGCCGAGGACACACTGGATCAACGCCTGGAAATCAATCCAATCGCATGGAAAAATCGGTAAGGATGCACTCGATAAGGCAATCCATCTCTACGCCCGACATAACAACATCCCGTTGCGTGGTCAGCGGATCGACTCCGTGTTGGTTGAGCCTCCGGAAGTAACGCCATTAAAGCTACCTCCTCCCCCAACTTCGATGGAATCAACTCCCAATACTGACTCTAAACCCAAGGACGTCCCTTCGCCTCTGTTGAGTGTACTCAAAGAACACATCACAGACTATCTCCCCGCCTACAGACATAAGAGCCTCTCAAATAAGCAGGGTACTCCTGCCCGGAGGTTTCTCAGTGCGGTAAAAGCGCAGATCCGGAAATGCCCTGATCCAAAGAAGGTTGATTCCATAGAGAAACTCTTTGCAGTCATCGAACGTACGGATCCTAGCCTAGCCGCTAAAATGAACAAAACCGCCAGAGCCATGTTCTTTAAAGAAGCTGGGAGACATCTGCGCTAACCCCAAAAAAACATCCCACGCGCGGGATGTTTTTTTTGGCGTAAGGCATCGACAAACAACCACGATGCCTTATCAAGATAATACCCGGGTCTGATTATGTAAGTAATTTAACTTACAACATAGTTTAGGTTTCGTTTTCAGATTCAGATCAGGATTATATATCAAAAAATATGCAATAAAAAGTTAAGAAAAAGCTTGCCGTAAGTAAGCTGTGATCCCATATGCTTAGTATGAAAACATACAGCACCTACAGTTTAGGCGGGGAGGTGGCCCATGCTTAAACTCACCAAACGCAAGAAAGGGGAGAAAGAATGCATTAGGGCACTCCGGCGCTTCTGCAAATACATCTCGGATTCAGATCACAGGAACCACAGGCCCAACTTGAAGAAAGACTCCTCTGGGAAAGTCGTTTGCAAGGCCATCAATCATAACTGCCCTGAGCAGACCGAAGAAGCCTTCATCCAGACAGTTCTGAAACGTTTCAATGAATACTTAAAAAGCAGGAAGGGAAAGAGAGGCAAGCGAACCAGAGAGAGATGGTGGGACCTCTGCTACCGCACCCCTCTTTGCGTAAAGCTGACTGATCTAGAGCGTTCCTTCATCGAAAAAATCATCATCCAGAGAATAGCCCCTGACTCCCCCTGTCGTACTGCTTGGCACATCTGCCCGGATACTGGCTCGGCAGACCTCCACATCATCGTTTGCGCGATTACAAGAGACGGTCCCCCCAAAGTCACTGTCTCAAGCCGCTTCGGTGGAAAGGACGGGGAAAACATTTTCGCCGCCCTCGCAAATATCGATAAGGAAATTGCCGAGAAGATCAGAAAGAACGAGGAACAGGATGCCTCTAGAACATACTACCGGGTTGACTTTTCTACCCCGATTGAAAAACGCCTCAAATCCAAAGGACGGAAAAAAGGTGCCCCCTCCAAACTCGCCAAGTTGCTCGCCGAACTCCCCTACAACATCAGCATCACCAACCTAGAAGCC
>Ga0364900_10217_pt1 | contig 22985 bp, 12 predicted proteins | sample ExccelJu500002D3_FD_206974 | JGI IMG/M metagenome (GOLD analysis project Ga0364900, IMG submission 206974) | Enriched cells from Trout Bog Lake Hypolimnion, Wisconsin, USA - BchlTB.July09.5000.02.D3 | ecosystem: Environmental > Aquatic > Freshwater > Lake > Hypolimnion/Profundal zone | place: USA...
GTCTTCCGGCGGAACAGAAGAAGTTCGTGGAAGCTCTATTGGAGCCGGCTGGGATTCATAATGCCCGCTTCGAGACGAAATCACGGTTGTGGCTTGTGTTTGAGAAACCTCGTCCAGCGGGGATGGATGATTGGACCCACTGGAATCACGGGCCGGACAACAATCCGGTCTCGCATGATCTGATTCTGGAACGGCCCAATCAAATACAATGGATTGCCGGCGAATATTGGGAGAACCCTCGCGGCATGTGGGTCCCCGGCGCAGGCAGCCCTGGCAGTATGCGTTCGGCCAACGGTCGAAATTATTACCTGATTGGCGGGACAAACGGAGGTCTTCTCGCTCGCGACGCATTCAATGGTGTGATGCTTTGGTACCGGAGTATCAAGGGGCTTGATTCGCACTTCGTGATTGCTTCTGGAAACGAACTTTACATCCAACGCAATACCGACCAGGTGACGCCCAAAGGCACCGCCCAACGAAAAACTGAAACGGAAGTGGTGGCGCTCGATGGAGCCACAGGAAAGGATCTGCGTTCGTACGGGGTTGGCGGCTGCTGGACCCTTCTGTTGGCCGACGGTCTGCTGCTGGCTTTCGACGGCAAGAAAGTTTACGCATGGGACGCTTTGACAGGTGTGGAGAAGTGGACCAACCCGACTGTTGGCGCGGCCTCGACGCCTGTTGTCGCCGCCGGACGGATATTTTTCATGCGGGGGAGCAGCGGGTTAACATGTCTGGATCTGGTTAGCGGCAAACAAGTGTGGCAGAAGGATGTTGCTGACAAAAACAAAATCGTGTTTGCCTTTGCGGACAAAGTGCTCCTGTGCATGGATAAGACACGACAGTACACGGCGATCTCAGGCATCGATGGCGCGACTGCATGGACCTATACGCCGCCGGGCATACCCGACCGGTATTTTTATGTCTCCGCAGGTTCCATTGCCTGGCCGGCGAGGGAGGCTTTGGCAAACACGGTTTTTGCCGGAGGACTGCTTTGGATCAAAACAACGGACGACCGAGATGCACGCAGCACGAAAGGTTTTCAATCCCTTACGGGCGGCGAAGCGCACAAGTGGTTCGGACTTGACCCCGTTACGGGTGAAGTCCGCCATGTGTTGCAGGAGCCCGTTGCGCTGGAATTTTGCTGCTACCCCATTTATGACACAGATCGGTTCCTTCTCTCCAGTCGTCCGCTCTATTTCACCGACTGGAAAACAGAAACGGTCACGCGCTTTGAGGGCACCCGCTTGGCCTGTTTAAGCAGTTGTGGTTTGGGGCAGGGGATGTTTTTCGGCATGTACACCCCTCCGAAAAGCAAATGGTGCAAGTGTGTGCGTCCGGCGATCTCGGGCATCACGGCCTTCGCGTCGGATCACAAGACCATTGACGGCGCGGTGAAGATTGAAACCGAGACGCAATATGAGAAAGGCCCCTGTTCCGGCCCCGGGTTGTCCCGATCATCCTCTCCCGATGATTGGCCGATGTATCGCTGCGATTATCGCCGCTCATCGTGCGGCAGCGGCAAAGTCTCCAGAGAATGGGGGCTGGTCTGGCAGCACAAGTTGTTGCCGGAGACGGAAGCAGGTCTCACCAATACCATTTTACGCAATGATTGGATTCTCAATAAAGTCAGCGGCGATGCAATCACACAGCCAACCATCGCCGAAAACAAGGTTTTCGTGTCGCTCACTCACGCCCAGCAAGTCGTTGCATTGGACGAGAATACGGGCCGGATCGTCTGGACCTTTTGCGCCGGCTCGCGGATGGACGCGCCGCCGACTATTCATAATGGCGTCTGCATGGTTGCCTGCCATGACGGTTGGGTCTACGGATTGCGCGCAGACAATGGCGGACTAATCTGGCGATTTCGCGCGGCACCGACAGAGCGACGCGTCGTCGCGTACGGCGAAGTGGAATCCGCCTGGCCAACCGTCGGCGGCGTTCTGCTTGTGGGCGATCTCGGATATGTGATCGCCGGGCGCAGCACTGAAGCCGATGGCGGGTTGTACATTCATGCGCTGGACATCAAAACCGGAAAACCCGTCTGGTCCGAACGCCGTGTGAAAACCGATGATGGCCCCATCGGCGCGTGGAACCTGCGTGGATTGAAGGATACCTACGTCGGACCTTCTGACTTGCTCGTGAGCGACGGCAAATACGTCGCGATCAGCGGCCATAAACATGGAGACTTCAACTGCAAAACCGGCAAAAGCGAGCTCGATCTCAGTTTTGAAGGCCCGCATTTCGGATGGATGCGGTCAGCCTATGCGCGGGAGGAGCAGGGGGTGCATTATCCGCCGCAGGCGGTTCTGGGGAATCGCCTCGCCTCCGTCAGTACGGCCAAAGACAATGCCAGCGCGATCACCTATCCCGGATGGACAGTTGGGTTGGCAAATCCCGGAATGATCGTGGAAGCATTAGCCGCAATGGGTAATGCCGTGAGCAACAGCGATCAGGCGGTGAGCGACGACGGCAAAACAGCGATTCCCTGTCCGGCGGTGCGCGTCAAAGCGGTTAACACGCCGCCTGTGATCGATGGAGCGATCAGCGATCTCTATTTGAAAAACGCGACTCCTCTGAGTTTCTCGCAATTAAACGGCGGAACCGACAAACCGCAAGAGGCGACAACGGCTTACCTGCTCTGCGACACGCAAAACCTGTACCTGATTTTCCGCTGTCAAACGCCGGACCCCGAAAAGCTGGTCTGTGCGAAGACAAAGCAGAATGATGATGTCTGGCAGGACGAGTGTGTCGAGGCGTTCATCGACCCGATGAACAGCAGGGAAAATAAATACTTTCACATCGTCGTCAACCCTGCTGGCGTGACGCAGGTATCGCGCGCGGATAATCAACCCTGGAATCCGCAACTGACGGTGAAATGCGGCAAGGAGGTCGGCAAAGCCTGGGTGGCCGAACTGAAGGTGCCCTTCACGGAACTGGGTTTGAAAGCCGGCAGCATTGGCCATGTTTGGTCCATCAATCTTAATCGCAGCGCACACAGCGTCAGCAACGCCGGCTTTTGCGAAAATACGGCGTGGTCACCGACATACGACAACTCGTCGCACGTCCCCGAACGGTTTGGCTACATGTGGTTGGACGCCATGCAAGGCGCTGTGCGCGACGATACGGCGTATCAGGCGTGGCTTGCCGGCATTGGGTCCGGTAGCGCGAGCACAACAGCCGTTACGACGCCTCAAAACGATGACGATGCAATTGTTGCGGCGGTTTCGTCGGGCAAGACCGGGCAGGTGCTGGTTCTCTCGGCCAAAAACGGATCCCGCGTCGGAGTTGTTGACCTCCCCAGTGCGCCGGCGTTCGAAGGACTCGCCGTCTCAAAAGGACGCATCTATGTTTCACTTCAGGATGGCGCCGTCGTGTGTGTGGCCGGCAAGTGATGCATGTGTTTTTCGCGGGATCAGACTGAAAATTAAGCGGGCTTATCGTTAGGAGACTTCCATGTGTCGGTTCATCTTGCTGTCGATGCTGCTGTTTTCCCTGTCGGCGCTGGCGGGTGATGCCAGGGTCTGGTGCGTGGGGGAATCCACAAAAATCATGGCCACAGACGCTCCCCAGTCCAGCAATCTGGTTTGGGACGCAAGCAACCAGACTGCAACACTGGGCAGCGCCCGCAACGAATACGTCGCGTTTCAAATTGGCGTGCGGGCGCCCGAAGCCGGATTGAAAGACGGGTCCGAATGGGTCCATCTCCGTTTCGAATATGGATCTTTTTGTGGAGCATTACATGAATGTCACCGTGACCTCCCGCGGGGACGCCACTTCGATTTTCCCCTTTTGTACAACGGGCGAACATCCCACGCAGATGGTTCCCTTCTCCGCAAGAAAGTTCGGGGCTCCTTTCGCAGTTGGCGCCAACCGCAACCAGCCGGTTTGGGTGGATATTTATGTGCCCGAAACAGCGACGCCGGGAGAATATTGCGGCTTATTCAAAGTGATGGCGGGGGACATGCCGCTTGCCGAAGTGAAGGTCGTTTTGACCGTCTGGAACTTCACGTTGCCTCATGTTACGCATTTCAGGAGCTTCCTTTACACGAGTCCTGAAAACCTGCAGTGGGCGCACCGTTTGGGGACAAACAGGGACACCCCCGAATGGATTGCCATGGAAGACGCCTATTTCCAAATGGCGCACCAACATCGGCTGAACTTTCATCCCTCACAGCACGATGATATGGTCAAAGAAATTGGCCGGCGCTATCTCAAGTATTATGACGGCTCGGGTTTTACAAACCGCGTAGGGAAAGGTGTAGGACAGAATGTCGTATGCATGACGCCGAAAACCGGCGATGAAATGGCTTTCAAACAGACCTGCGTCGATATCGTCAAGCTATATGAAGACAAGAAAATGACTGCGCTGCTCTTCGCCTACATCATGGACGAACCGCACACACCCGAAGACTTCGCGACCTCCAAACAACGTTGCCAATGGGCGCATCAGGCTGTCGGCAACAACAAGCTGAACACGTTTATCGCCACTCCTCAATGGCAGAGCTACGCCCCCGGAGACGTGAATATTTATGCCGAAACAAAGGTTGCGGATATTCCCAAGGTTCTTGAACGCGGCGATACGGTTTGGGCTTTCCATGGCGGATATGCTGCGGGTGCCTATTTGGATTCTCCCGGGTTTGGCGGCCGGTCAATTGCATGGATGAACTGGAAGATGAATCTGGGCGGATGGCAGTACTGGAATTGTTGTTATTATGTTGATCGGGAGATGCGCAGCCATCGGGAAGGTAAAAAATGGGTGTGCAATTTTACGGACGACATGATTGATCGGGAGCCTGAAAAATATCTTGAAAAACTATGGGACGATCCAATGAATATTGATGAAAGCCGAAAAAAGGATTATCCGCTGAGCGATGCGATTCGCATTAATGGCGACGGTTTGCTTTTTTATCCTGGGTACGATGTCGGAATTCAAGGGCCGATCGCCAGTTTCGCCATGAAATCCCTGCGCCGTGGCGTTCAGGATTATGAATATTTGTGGTTGCTCCGGGAGGCGGGCCGATCCGCTGAGATTCGGCTGATTGTCGATGGGCAATGCCCTGCGCCGAAGAAGTGGAACGAGGATGTCGAGAGCTGGGATAATGCCCGCCTGGCGTTGGCCAAACTGCTCAATTACTCGCAATGACGCTGTGCGCTTCCGCGCGATTCATCCGCAGATGGAAGCCGCCACATTCTTTATCGACAGCGCCGTTTGAAACGCACAAACAAAAAATATCCATTTTCTAGCCGTTAAGTATAGATAATTAGCCTCTCTGGACAAGACAACAGACCGCTGTTGCCGTTACGATGTTTAACAAAGCCAGGCATATCGTTCTGTCTTTTGTTGATGAAGGCCCTCACGCAGAAAGCAGACGCCCATGAATGGGCGCAGAGATGCTGTTTCTTCGTGTTATGTCACATCGGCATCAGCCACATGCCGCATGCAGGCCTTGTTGCAATCAACTCATGATGCGGGTGGCTTGTTTCAAAAGGAGCGACAAATGAACACAGGTTGCATGAACGTTCAGAAAAAGGTCCCGCTGCTCATGGTGATGGCGGGCGTTGTGTGTGGCATCGCCAGCATGGGTTTCTCCAATCCGGCTGATGTTAAGGCGGTTTTGCCTCCCATTACGGCGCCGATCATGTTCGACACGCCCGAGGCCGACAAGGTTCTCGACGCCCTACAGATTTTTCCGCCGACATCTCCTTACAACGAGGATATCTCCTCCCGTCCAGTGGCGAGCAATTCCGAAGCCCTCATTGCCTCCATGAGCGCTACGCGCAAACGGGTGTTATGCAACAGGGATATGAATTACATCATTATTCCACCCAATCAACCCAGGATTCAGATACACGTCGTTTACCCGGAGAACTCCGATCCGGGGCCGTATCCGATTCCCGAGAATGCGCCGATTGAGAACTGGACGCCCAGCAGGGGAGATCTTCCTGCGTTTCAGCGAAAAGGGCAGGGCGACTGCCATATGATTCTTCTCGATCCCACGGCCAAAAAGCTGTACGAGATCTGGGGCGCCAAAATCAGGGATGGCGAAGTGGATGGAAAGACGGGGTGGCGTGTGGGCAATGTGTCCATATTTGACCTTTCATCAAACAAGATGCGTCCTGACGGATGGACCTCGGCGGATGCGGCAGGGCTTTCGATTTTTGCCGCTACGGTGCGTTATTCGGATATTGTCAGGGGAGAAGTTTCCCATGTGATGCGTGTGACGATGAAGCACATACAAAAGGTTCATATATATCCAGCCACGCATTCGGACGGCAGCTCCACGGACGCAAACAGCCCGCGGATGGGCGAGCGCCTCCGCTTGAAGAAGACAGTTGACATTTCGGGGCTTTCACCGCAAGTCCAGGCCATCGCCAAAGGCATGAAAAAATATGGCCTGATTGTTGCCGATACCGGATTGGACTGGATGATCTCGGTCTCTCCCGATGAGCGTATTCAAGGATTGGACGACTTGCAAAAACTAAGGGCAGAAAACTTTGAAGTGATTGTTCCAACAGGCCCCAATGAGAATGGTCGCCAATGACGCGATAGAAGCTCTTTACGTTTCAACGTAATGCGGGTAGGTGACGAGATGGGACGGCGCAATCCGATAACCGGTTGGCCGTCCCCTTTTCATGGCGAAGAAAAAATGACGCAAACCCAAAAAAGCGCTATGTTCATGGGCAAGCCATACAGAAGGCTATTCAGCAAGACTTGCTGATGCGGGTGGCGGCTTTTCTGGAGAACGCGCATGGCCAGCATTAAGTTTTTTGATTCCCACATTCACATCTATCCCAAATGCGAGGGAAGGTGCACGACGTTGATGGACTCGGGTCATGTGGATGGAATGAATCTCATTTTATTTCGTTACAATGAGAAAGACGCGGATCAACTGAATAAAGAAGCATTTGCCTTAAAAGCAAAATACGGAAACAAAATTCAATTGGCCTATTGGGCTGATCTGGCAGACGAGGGCCACATTCAGGCGGCAGAAAAGGCGTTTCGCGCGCACCCGGAAATGACCGGCGTCAAGATCCATCCAGCATGCGCAAACAAAGAGATCAACGAACAAAATTGTGGGCGGATTTTCGATTTCGCGCGGGAACGGGGCTTATACATGATTGCCCACACACAGCCGAACCCCGGCTCAAACGCCATGTCATTCGAGCCCATCATGCGCAAACGAAAAGAGATGCGCTTGATTTTGGGGCATGCGTCGCCCATTGAAGAGTCTGTTTTCATGGCCTTGTCTTTTGAGCATTGCTATGTGGAGCCATCCTGGCTGTCGCATTTCTCTCTGATGTTTGAAATGATGGGCCGGCTTTTCTCCTATCGGAAAATGCTTGTTGGCACGGACGGTCCGATGCGTTTCCACAGGTGGGAAGTGGACCGCGTCAAGATGGACGCTGTGGAGGAGGAGATCAGCTACGCCAGAAAAATGATGCCCACCATGAAGGATGTTCAGGCGTACTGCTATGACAATGCTGTGGAGTTTTTCAGGTTGGGATAGTTTGCGGACCTCGCTGAACTTCCACGATTCGGCTTTTTACATCAGCCTCTGGTTTAATGAGGCATGAGTATGAATGGTAAAAAGCAAACAATTTATAGCCGATTAATATAGATAATTAGCCGCTCCGTGCAGGGCGCAATAACGCAAACATTTGTTAAAGTTCTAACAACCACAAAAATTGGCGTTTGAAACAAGGGGGCTTGTTCAGTCCCCGGATAACGGATGCCGCGCAAACCAGACTATGAACCTGCTTACCCCCAAGAAAAACAATCTTTTTTCTCCTCTGTTTCGTGAACAATCAGAAAAAGCGCTTGTTCTGGCTGCCGATTGGGCTGTCCGAACCCAAGTCCGGGACTCCTGGCCCGCATGGGACGCAAACAAGGGGCGCTTTCCCTATCACGTCATCATTGATCAGAAGGCGCGTGCGCGCCAACCGCAGGTTTTGTCCACCTGCTGGAAAACCGCGCGCGCGGCGCAAGGGCTCTACAGCGCCTTTCTTGTCACCAAAGATCCCCGTCACCTGGAGGCGGCCAATCTTGCCATGCAGTACGTGGGCACTCTGCAAGTGTGTGAACCTGGACAGGATTTATATCACGGCACATTTTTGGAGGATTCTCCGCAGGGTCCGCATATTGCCGTTCGCGACGGCATCGAAGCCATGCAGGGTTTTCTTGCCGGGTATGCGGTCACCGGGAACAAGCGTTTTTTGAATCGCGCCACCGCCGGCGCCGCTTTTCTTCTGCGCATGGTGGATCGTGGATGGTTTCCTTTCGGGACCAGCCTGTTGACGGGTCGGCCATCCGGGCAGGTGCACCACTTTTGTTTCTATGCCGGGGCATTGGTCATGGCTCAACTGTATGCCATGACAGGGAAACGGGAATATCTCACACGCGGATGCATTCCCTGGGCGGACACGATTCTCGAAAAGCATATTCGCAGCGACGGGGCATTGGGGCAGGACCGGAGCACAGAAAACTCACACCATGTCATCAGCCGGGGACCGCTTGCGGGTGTGTATGTTAATGACGACGGCGTTGGCGTAGCTCTGTTGGGCGCGTACGCGGCGACAGGGAAGAAAAAATACCTTGATGCGGCGGTTGGAGCGGCCGATTTCTGGACGCGCACGGAAGTGGATCTTCCGGCATTGGCAGCCAATCCTGCTGTCGCAATTTTTCTGATCGATGTTTATCGCATCACCCGGAATCGGAAATATCTGCCAGTCATTGAGCGCTATATGAGTCGCACCCTGGCGCTGCAATGCAAGCTGCGGGATCCGATGCTGCAGGGGTGCTTTATTGGAGAGGACATGGCTGCCCACTATGACAAGAGCAGCAAACCAACCGATTATGTCGATTTGCGGATAACCGCATATGCCTTGATTGCGCTCGCCAAAATTGCAGCCCGCCGTCCCTCGCAGTTGGGGTGTTCTTATTCTTGCTTTGGCTTTTGATTCAAGAAACAGCGTTGTTCATCGCCTGGCGACAGAAGAAGTTTTAATCAGGATAACAGCATGTCTAAAGACAAAAAAGCAATGAACAATCAAGTGGCCTTTAAACAGCCACTTGCAGTGAAATACAATGTCGATGTCGCCGTTATGGGCGGAGGGCCATCAGGGCTGGCCGCTGCCGTGATTGCGGCTCGCCAGGGTTGCCGTGTGCTGCTTGTTGAGGCGCAAAACTGCCTGGGGGGTATGGGCACATCCGGGCTGCTCCCAATCCTCATGCCCTTTGGCGATGGGGTGAATTATTATGCTGGCGGGTTTGGCCGCGAGGTGCATGACAAGTTATTGCCGGCCGGAGCCACCATACCTGGGCACCCCTATGGCAAACTCCTTTCTCCCATACGCGTTGAAGGACTTAAACGGCTTTATGATGATCTGACATTAACTGCAGGCGTGTCGCTTCTTCTGGAAACGCGCCTGGTGGCCGTGGAATGCGATCAGGGCGTTGTGAACTACGTTGTCTGCGCGGCCAAAAGCGGTTTATTCGCTGTGCGCGCAAAAGTCTATGTGGACGCGACAGGGGACGGGGATCTCTGCGCCTGGGCGGGCGCGCCATTCGAGAAGGGCGACGCGAATGGAGAAATGATGGGCGGGACGTTGTGCAGTCTCTGGATGGATATTGACTGGCCGACCGTGAGGAAATCCAAAGCCGACGCCGAGGAGGTCTTGATTCAAGCCCTGCGGGAGGATCACAGCATATTGCCACAATGCGATCCGCATCTCCCTGGTATTGTCGAAGTTGGCCCCGCCATTGGCGGAGGGAATGTCGGACATTGTTATGGCGTGGATGGCACGGATGAAAAGTCGCTGACGGAAGCCGCGATTTTCTCCCGCCGGCTGCTCCCCGCGTATGAACGGTTCTACCGGGCGCGGATGAAGGGCTATGAACGCGCCAGTCTTCTTGCAACGGCTCCCTTGCTGGGCATCCGCGAAACACGACGCATCTTTGGCGATTATGTGTTGAACGAAGCCGATTTTTATCGAAAGTCAGTCTTTGTGGATGAAATCGGCCGCTATCACTATTTTATCGACACGCATCTCTCAAAGCCAGACTGGGACAATTTCGAAAAGCACCTTGACCTGCGAAAGAAAACGCTTTCAACGGGCGGAAATTATGGCATTCCCTATCGCTGTCTGACACCTCGCGGGCTGGCCAATGTATTAGTTGGCGGCCGGTGCATAAGCACCGATCGCGCCATGCAATCTTCGGTGCGTGTTACGCCAGGTTGCTTTATTACCGGGCAGGCATGCGGCATGGCCGCTTCCATGATGGCGGCATCCGGAAAGGATTCGCGAAGCATTTCGGTGGCTGAACTACAGCAGCGCCTTTTGAAAATTGGTGCATTTCTGCCGAATGCAAAAGGTGTTGCGGCTCCACAGGAAAAGACGGCTGATAAAAATCAAAAGTCGTAAATCGCCCCGCCTCAACAGAATTCAGTGGGACTCTCGCGGATCGTCTTCGCTGGTTTTGAAGTTTGAGGAATACGATGAGAAGAACAGGAAGAAAAACAACCGGGTCCAGGTCTTCTCGCTACGGGCATTTCAGCGCGGATGGCGCGGAATATGTGATTACGAACCCGTATCCGCCACGCCCCTGGATCAATTATCTGACCAATGGCGATTACTGCGCGCTTTGCTCACATGTGGGTGGAGGCTACGCATTTTACAAAGATCACCGGTTTCATTCCGTCCTGGCGCGCGGCGAACATCAGCGCACGTCGGATCTCCCGGCGCGTTTGGTGTACATCAAGGATGAGGATACGGGGGAAATCTGGACTGCCAATGTTCATCCCATTGGTAAGTTTACGACTTTTGAGGCGCGGCATGGCGCAGGCTATACCCTGATTCAATCCAGCTACCGCAGTGTGGCGGTACAATTGCGCTTTTTTGTTCCTCAGGGGATGGATGCCGAGATGTGGAGCGTGGACCTCTGTAACCGCAGCCGCAGCGAGCGCCGCCTTTCGGTTTACACGCTTGCCGAACTGGCTCTGGGCAATGTGGCGCTGGTCCAGCATGAACCCTTCTATCAGGGCCTTTTTCACGAGGCGCGACTGTCCAGAAACCTTTTGACGGCCACGCACAAGTTTCATTTTACGGAAGGATGGTCCGAGATTTGCGATCCGTGGCCGTTGCGCGTGATTGCCACTTCCACCTGTCCGCCACAACGCATGTTGATGGATCGCGCCGCATTTTTTGGCGCATTTCGTGGGCATCACAATCCTGCCGCATTGGATGAAGAATGGCTCCCACGAGGAGCCCCGACGCCCCGTGATCTGGTGGCGGTCAATCAGTGGCGCATTCGGTTGGCGCCTGGGGAATCATGGCAGACCCACATTGCCCTGGCGGTTCAGGCGAACAACGATTCAACCTCCCATGTGGCGCAGATCAAGAGCCTGCGCCGCCCGGCGACATACGAACGGGCCTGGAAAAATACGCGCGTCTTTTGGCAGGAATTGTTCGACAGCGTCCAGATTGAAACGCCGGAACCCGACATCAATGTCATGATGAATCACTGGAATAAAATCCAGCTCATCACGAACTTCTATTTTGGCCGCGCGCCCAGTTATTATCACAAGAGCCAGATGCCGGCCATGCGGGACTGCTGTCAGGATGCCTTCGGTGTCGTGCCGCTTCGCCCGGAGCTGGCTGGCGCGAATCTGAGGCGAATTGCGCGCTTTTTCTTTGCCGATGGACAGGCGTGCGCGGGTTGCAACCGCATTGATCTTCGCGAGAAGGCGGCCATCAAGGTCGATCTGCCGCTTTGGTTTGTTTTGGCCATAGCTGATTACCTGCGCGAAACAGGAGATATGGGCATTCTGGACGAACGATTTCCGCTGATGGACGGCGGTGAGTCGAGCGTTTACGAGAAAATGCTGGCCGGCATTGACCGCATGATTGGATTGCGTGGTCCTCACGGTCTTCCGTTGATCGGTGGAGGCGACTGGAACGATCCTGCCAATCGGATCGGCGCCGGCGGCAAGGGAGAAAGCGTTTGGCTTGCCGAGTTTGTTTATCTGGTGATTGCAGAGATTGAGCCGATTATGCGCGCGAAAAAGGATCTCGATAAATTGGCCGTCTATCGCCGTCGAGCTGAAGAACTGCGAAAAATTGTCAACGAACAATGCTGGGATGGCCAATGGTTTGTGCGGGCTTTTCGCGACGATGGCCAGCCGGTTGGCGCGCGCGGCCAGGAAGAGGGCTCGATCTGGATCAACTCCCAGACATGGGCCGTGATCGCGGACATCTCCGATCAGTCGCGCCTCAACGCCTGCACCGATGCCGTCGAGCGGCATCTCGGCACACCCTATGGCTTGACCAACCTGGGTCCGGCCTACACGCGCTACGACCGCAGCATTGGGCGCATTACCTGTTTTCGCGCGGGATGGAAAGAAAATGGCGCCGTTTTTTCCCATGCCAGTTCCTTCAATGTCGTCGCACGGGCCATGCTCGGTCGTGGTCGGGATGCGTTGGACCTCTATCGCCGCATTCTTCCCATGACTAAAGACTCCACACGCTATTTTATGGAGCCTTATGTGTATGCGCAATTCTGTGCCGGCCCGGCTGCCGGGCATGAGATGGGGCAGGGCGCTTACCATTGGCTGACCGGAACAGCCGCCTGGATGTTCCGCGCGATGACCGATTATATTATCGGTGTGCGGGCAGAATGGAACGGGTTGCGCGTGCGTCCTGTGGTGGACCCGGCCTGGAAACATTTCAAACTGAGTCGGCAGTTTCGCGGCAGCCGGTATGAATTTAATTTTCTCAATCCTCGTGGTGTTGAAACAGGTGTGCGGCAGATCATTCTGGATGGCGAGCCATTAGAAGGGGACTTGATCCCATTGCCGACGCAGCCGGTACATCGTGTGACAGTGAAAATGGGCTGATTCGACGGCTCGGACTCGACACGGGATGTCTGTTTTCGGAAAAGGCGATAAATATGATCAGACCGAGTATTGGATGCCTTTTACTGGTCTCTGTTGTTCAATCTGCCCTGGCTGACGACTGGCCGCAGTGGCGGGGTCCGGATCGCACAGGCATCAGCAGGGAAGAAGGGTTGCTGACCACTTGGAGCACGCCACCTCGTCAACTTTGGCTCACCAAAACACTTGGCGTCGGTTATACCGCGCCTTCTGTTGCAGGCGGCATGATTTATGTCACCGGGACACTGACCAACAACAACACCCACAGCGATGTTTTGTATGCGGTCAACCCCAAGGATGGTTCGATCGTTTGGCAGTGTGAATATGGCCCGGAGTGGTCTGCCGGCAGCTATGGCTTTGCGCGCAGCGAACCCACGGTTTCCGATGGATTGATCTACGTCATTAGCGGTATGGGGCGCATGGTTTGTATAGACGCGAAAGCCGGGAGAACAAGCTGGTCCGTGGACATTCTGGATCGGTTCAAGGGCAAGAATATTCCATGGCACATTGCGGAATCACCCCTGATTGTCGGCAAGAAAGTCATCTGCCATCCTGGCGGGCCGCATGCTGCCGTGGCTGCCCTTGACATGTACACCGGAGCAACCGTCTGGACGACCAAGGACCTGAGCGATGCGAGCGCCTATTGTTCGCCGGCCCTGTTAACCTTGAATGGGCGACTTCAGTTGGTGACTCACACGGAAAACAATGTCGTCGGAATCGATCCTGAAACAGGGTCTGTTCTCTGGACATCCCCGCACCACAACAAATTCGCCGTCCATCCCAACACGCCGGTTGCCGTCGGGTCGGATCGGGTGGTTGTGTCGTCCGGTTATGGCTATGGAACGGAGTGCCTCCAAGTCACGGCGGCGGGTGTGAAACGGGTATGGCAGGTTCAAGATGCCGATTGTCATTTTCACGGCATGATTGTGTTGGGAAAGCGCCTGTATCTCACCGGGAGCAAGGGGCCACTTTTTTGCATTGATACGGATACGGGTGCCGTTCGCTCACGCACGGAGGGTGTTGGCCGCGCGGCTTTGATTGTCGCCGGCGGTGGATTGATCGCCTACAGTGAGAGCAAGAAGGCTGTTCAATGGCTAACCTTGGACGGCGATACTTGCCATCTGGATGCATTGTTGCCTATTGATTTTGGCACACATGAGTATTGGGCATCTCCGGTTCTTGCCGATGGTGTGCTCTATGTTCGCCATGGCGAAGCCCTGGCGGCATACGACTTAAAGGCAGCGCGAGTGCGGATTGTCACGGAATCACCGTAACGGATTTTTATGACTGAAACAAACACCACCGGTAAAATTTATCGTTGTGGCACGTTGACTTACACGAAGATGGCGTTGGTGACGCTTTTTGCCTGGCTTCTGTGGGGCGACTTCTGCTTTTCGCTGATGGAAACGGTGGGCCCATCCATATTGCCGCTCAAGCTCAAGGCGCTGGGGGCATCCAACACGAGCATGTCGTGGATTATGACTGTGCTGCCGAACTTCCTGACTACGATCGTATGCCCGTGGGTCAGCTTTAAGAGCGATCGTTATCGCAGTCGGTGGGGACGCCGCATTCCATTTATTCTTTCGACGATGCCCTTTTTAACGATTTCGTTGATCTTGCTGGGATGGAGCGAGCCCTTGACGCCTGTGATCCGGCATCTCATTCCTGCTTTGGCCTCCGTGGCGCCTGCCACGACAACCATCTGGTTGATTGCCATTTTTCTAATTGTGTTTCAGTTCTTCAATATGTTTGTGAATTCGGTCTTCTGGTATTTGTTCAATGATGTTGTGCCGCCGCAGTTTCTCGGACGCTTCATGGGACTGTTCCGCATTATGGGCACGGCCGCCGGGGCCTCGTACAACTTTTTTATCTTCAAGTACGCCGAAACCAACATGCGCGAAATCATCACAGGAGGCGCGCTGCTATATTTTATTGGTTTTGGGGTGATGTGCTTTTTCGTCAAAGAAGGCAAGTATCCGCCGCCTCCCGATATGGATCATGCGCCCAAAGGGCTGAATGGTTTTTTGAAAACATTCGGCAAGCAATCGTTTTCGACCCGCTTTTACTGGTACTTCTACCTGATGAATGCCTTTGGTAACATCGCAACCGCTTGTGCTTTTGCCGGCGTGCTTTTCAGCAAGCAAATGGGACTCTCCGTTGATCAAATCGGAAAATTGAGCGCCTATGGGGCCATTGCGGCTTTGCTTGCCACCTATTTCACGGCCATATTCGTGGATCGCTGGCATCCCTTGCGAATCTCCACCTACATGGCGGTGTTTACCGCTGTGACCGGCTTTAGCGGATGGATCTGGACCACCATGACCTTGCCAGGTCCTATTTATTTCTGGCTGTGCCTGGGCGCTTCGCTCGTAACCGTGTTCAGCACGTGTTTGCAGGATGCCTGCGCCATTCCGCTTTTCATGCGATTGATGCCAAAAAGCCTTTATGGGCAGTTCAGTTCCGCCAATGCCCTTGTTCGATCTGTTGCCCGCATTGGCGGCGGCATATTGGTCGGGCCATTCCTGGACTTTGTTCAGAAACTCTGCCATGGGTCGGATTATGCCTATCGCTGGATGTTTGTCTGGAGCTGGGTGTTTGGAATAGGAAGCACCGTTTTCATTTGCCTGGGCTATCGGGAATGGAAACGATTGGGCGGGGACGAGCATTACCATCCGCCTGCGCCCTGGCTGCCCCAGGGATACGAGGAAATCACGGACAGAGTGCCGTCTGTCCCTGCCAGGCCGCGCGCCGTGATGACCGCCCTGTGGCTGGTCATCATTGGGACAGTGGTCAATCTGTTGTTTGTAACGGGCGCTTTGTACTTCATGCGGGGACATGGTTTTCAGCAGGCGGCGCATTGGCACATCAGATTTTTTATTCCGGCCGCATTATTTCTCCTGGCTTTGCAGTACATGCAGCTTGTGCATGTGCGGCGAGACATCATCACCCGCGAAAGGGGGGAATCAACCCGTCTGGGCGTGCCGCATCACGGCGTGCTGCTGGTGAACGCCATTCAGTCTGTGGTTGGACTCTCCGTCTACTGGTATCAGACTGTAATGATGATCAGTCTGAACCGTGAGCGAGAGCTTATGCTTTTCAGTATCGCGATTTTGCTCGTCATGGGCGCCGGCGTTTTGGGCACACAGATCATACGATGGATCGAACGACCGCCCGCTCAGGCGGTGAAATCATCAAGACAGCCCGAAAATTCTCATTCAAAGCTTCTTTCCATCCGATAAAAAAGCGCCCGCTGTTTTCGGAAGGCGCCTCTTTCCAAAAGCGTCCGTATCGCGCGCTTTCATGGCCTTAAAGGGGATTTATTGTCTGCCCCTGATATAACCGGATGGTTCCTGATGGAGCGATTCAATAAAGTAAGTGGAGAAAGATTCTGATATACAACGCTAATAATCCAGCCGTTTATTATAGATAATTAGCCGCTTAGAATAAGACGGACTCGTTCTGTTTCTGCTAGCCTAACACCTAGGCAGAGTAGGTATGGAGCAGATCGTTTGGAGTTGGAGACTGGAGAGAGGTGTTATGCAAGCATATCCACTGAAGCGAGTGTTGTTTTCAATTCTTGCCGCCGGCTTGTTTGTGGCGACAGGGGCGCAAGCGCAGTATCTATGGTCTGGCAACGGCGCCAACGGCAACTGGAATAATAAGACCAACTGGGGCGGAACGAGCTATCCCCAGCTTGCGACGGATATTGCGATCTTTTCCAATGCCACACCGCAGTCGCCGACCTTTACGGCCAATAGCCAGTTCGGCACGCTTCAAGTCAATGGCTCAACCAACTGGACATGGACCGGAAGCACGACCGTCACCAATTGCCAGGTTTTCTCGTATGGCAGCAGCAGCACGAACGCCAGCGTATTTACAGCGCCGACGCTGGCCGGCACGGGTGGCGTGACGGTGACGTCCGGCTACCTGATATTAGGCAATATAGCGAATACCTATACTGGTCCCACGTTGGTGCAGGGAGGCATTCTGGATGCCACGGCTGCTGCGGTGAATCTCAACGCCAACAGTCCTGTGGGAAACAGCGCTACACCTATTCAAGTTGGAGGCAGCGCAGTCAACGCCGAACTTCGTTTGGGCGCTCACAGCGGCGGCATGAGCCGCGGCATCACCATACAAAGCGGCGGTACGGGAACCAATACCATCCGTTACACAGGGGGTGTCACGGCCTATACCAATGCAACCATTGCGCTGAACACCAACGTTGTTTTAGCGCCTGATTTTCTGACGACCACATTCAATTCGGCCAGTATTTACACCATTGGCACACTTACAGGACCGGGTTCCATCACCGTGGGTGGGGGCGTCAACACCATTTCTTTCGGCAGTTCCAGCAACACGTATACCGGATCGGTTTCAATTTATTCCGGCATCCTCTCGGTGCCGTCTTTCCTCCTTATGGCCAACACAGTATCCGGGGCCGTATCCAACCATTTCGGCAATCAACAGATCTTTTTGGGTGATGTTGCGGGAACCAACAACGCGACGCTCCAATTTGGGGCTGGCGCGGCAAAAGCCGTAACCAATTTCTTCACACAAGCCCTGACGGTCAACTGAGCCGCTCCCCAAAAACTGGACAGGTTGCTAAGATGTAAAATCGGTCCGAAAATGGGAGCAGCATCATGGGTGACAAAAGGAAGAAACACGCGCCTGGCTTTAAGGCGAAAGTGGCGATCGACGCCTTGCGGGAGAGGGAAAGCATCCGCGAAATCTCAACGCGCTATCAGATACACGCCACGCAAGTGAGCCTCTGGAAATCGCAACTACAGGACGGTGCGACGGGCATCTTCGAGCATCCTGCTGACAAGCACGGACTGCGCCCGGATCACGAGGTGGAACTCTACGAGCAGATCGGTCGGCTGAAGATGGAACTGGAGTGGCTAAAAAAAAAGCTGCCTGATCTCGACCGCTGAACGGCGAGCACTTGTGAACCCCACGGGGCGGCTTTCGCTGGCGCGACAATGCCAATTGCTTGGGCTGCCCCGATCCAGCTTCTACTACATTCCGGAAATCGAAACGCCGGAAAACTTGGGACTGATGCGCATGATGGACGAGGAGCATACTGAACATCCGTTTCTGGGCGTCAGAGGCATGACGCTCTGGCTGAACCGTGCGACCGGTAGTGACTGGAACCCCAAGCGCGTGCGCAGGCTCATGCACAAGATGGGTCTCGAAGCCATCTATCCGAAACCACGCACGTCGATGCCCGGCCTCGGCCACACCATTTTCCCCTACCTGTTGCGCAAGTTAGATATTTGCAAACCCAACCAGGTGTGGTGCTCGGATATTACGTATATTCCCATGGAAAAAGGCTTTATGTACCTTGTCGCGGTCATGGATTGGTTCAGCCGCAGGACGCTTGCCTGGCGCCTATCCAACACGCTGACCACCGACTTCTGCATCGACGCGCTGGACGCATCCTTTGCCGCCTTTGGAGCGCCAGAAATCTTCAACACCGACCAGGGTTCGCAGTTTACAAGCGCTGACTTCCAGGACCGACTGACCGGCCAGAACGTGCGCATCAGCATGGACGGTCGCCGACGTGCTCTCGACAACGTGTTCATTGAACGGCTTTGGCGTAGCGTCAAATACGAGGATGTCTACCTACACTGCTATGCCGGGGGGCACGCACTCTTCACGGGTCTCACCAGCTACTTCGATTACTACAACTACCGGCGATCCCACCAAGGTCTGGGCGGGCACACTCCCGTGGAGGTCTACAATGCACCCACGTGATTCTGCCAGCCGCGAGATCAGACACCGGCGCCCCATGGAAATTCCACCTTTGAAGACGACGGCAAAAGGACCGCTGGCGGAAACACCGCGGACTCGTTTTTCACCGCCTACGGACCGCCTTGAAAGCACGCCACCAACTTCGTCTGCCTCGGCCCCCTTTCTTTGGGGGGATGCAAATGCGGAACTACATTGCGTTACGAGGATGCCTCGGATACAGTCTCACCAACGGAAGTGCGGCAACGGCCCCGCACACAGTGCAGAAAACAGGGCCGGTTTTACCTCTTAGCAGAGCCGATTCGCTGTCCAACGATTGGGGAGCCCCTCAAACAGCGGAAGCACGGGATTATCTGCTTTAGACTTTTCCCAAACCAGCCTGCTGTCTTCCTATCTTATGGCGCCCATGACGTTGAACAAAACATTGAGCATTCTGTGCGGTCACGCAGCTCCGACTGTGATTACCAACACGTTTTCTGGAATGGGGGGCTTGAATATTGCCGCGTATAACCTGACAGCAGGTGCTGTGCCGGGCACACAAAGTGTTGCCTATAACCTGGCCAGCAGTCCCGGATATACAGGTGGAACAACCCTTTCCGGCCTTTTGGGTAGTCCATCCTATTTATATGGCATGGCGCCTCTTCAATGGAATTATCCGGGAAGCACGGGCGACAACACGCTACTCCGGTTTGGAAGCAGCAACAGTGCGCCGTCCGCCATTACGCTGAACGGCGGGCAATTTTCAATCTATTCGACGACCGGTGTGTCTGAGACATATTCCAACGACAATCCCATTGTCGTAGCGCCCAACAACTATGTGGGAAGCGGCTACCCCGCGCAATTCCTCAGCCCGAACTGCAACTATCTCGAATGGGGGTTTGCCGGGACAAACGGTGTCATGTCCTTCACTGGACCTATTACGCTGGGCAATACGCTTCGCATTGGCGATCTTTCCACCAGCGTGGCCAGCGTGGGGCACTATTCTGGAACAGTGACCATTGACCAATCGACCGGCGGCCGGCGCGGTTTTTGGATCAACCAGAAAGCATTCACTGCGCTGACCCTCGACGGTAACATTATCGATGGGACAACCGGCACGGCTGCAAACAGCCTGATCTTGCGGGCTGTGACAGTCAATGGTCCGATCAACCTGACCGGCACAGGCAGCACATTTGCCAACGGCACGGTTGTGGATGGCGACTTCAGTCCTGGCTCCATATTTAATATCACATCCAGCAGCGGTTCGTTGGGTTTGGGCAACATCTGGGTGTTGGAAGGCGGCCAATTGCAATTGAATCAGTCCGGACATCTGGCCAGTGGCGCCAGCATGACGCTCTATGGCAACCAGGCGGCCATGAGCGTGCTGGGGCTTGGCGGAAACTTCCTGCCTCAACTGACTTCGGATTCTTTCGGTGTGCTGGCCATCAACACCAACAACTACACGGCCATTACGGATCAAAGCAAGGTGGGCAACGGCCTGATGTATCTGGGCTCGGCCAATCCCGCTGGTTGTACCCTGACCGCTCCGACCTTGAAGCCTTGCAGCGATGGGATTTACCGGTTGGGTGGCGCGAGTGGAGAACTGATTGTTCCAAATGGAGCCTTGACTTCCGTAACAAGCCCGCTGCAAGTCGGCGCGCCTTGTTCAGCATCCTCTATTAATGCGGTTAGCGCAACCAACGCCAATGGCAGTGGAAGTGTGTTTTTGCAGAGCGCCAACACCTATAGCGGAACCGTTGTGAATGCCAACTGTACCTTATATGGACAGGCGCAAACCAGTGGTTCGCCCTTTGGTAACACCAATGCTACTGTCACATTGAACGGCGGCTCCCTGCAACTCAACGTGATCAACGCGCCTGTAACCAATGCCATCGGTCCGCTGAGTGTCAATGGCTGCGGTTCGATCAGTATCTATATCCCGGGACAAAGTCTGACGCAAACCGTGTTGAGCGTCGCAAGTTTGCCCTCGCAATCGACACCATACTCGCTTGTTCTGTTGTTCCACACCGGCAACGGCGATCAAGACCAATATTTGGGAGGCAAAGGACGAATAGTGGTTGCAAACACCCCGCCGACCGTTTCAAACGGCATGGTTTTGCCCAGGATTTTTCTTCTCGGTACGATCGGCGCAAATGATTGCCCCGATTTTCTAACTTATAACAATAATGTCGATTCCACGGGTGGTGTTATTGGCTTTACCAACGCCAATTCCGCATACACAACGATAACCGGAACCAATTTGGATACCCTACAGTCTGGAACAGCCATTGCCAATATTACTGGCGTAACGCTTACCAACTCTGGAGCCGATAATGTCTATGCCCTCCGTTTGACTGCAACTTGCTCAAGCATAACCAATGCCAACGGATCGGCTTCGATTACCGTAGGAAACGGTGGCATTCTTCAAGGTGGATCGGTCACGCCAACCATTTATGAAAACATCAGTTTCAGCAATGCTCCGGGATTTATTTATGATGGAAATACTCTTACGATCGCTGGGTCTTTGGCTGGAACGAATGGGTTGACCAAGGCGGGCTACGGCCACCTATTCCTCAACGGCGCAAACACCTTTACGGGAACTGTTTCCATTATTGGCGGCGGTCGTTTGACTTCTGCAACGGACCAAGCCTTTGGTGTTGCAGCAAACCCGATTTATCTGGATGCCGGCGCGGCATTATCGTTTGGATTTTCTGGAGCAGAGAATCGCCCCATAACCATAGGGCCTGGGGGTGGCAGTTTCTCATGCTCCGCAGGGGCAATCACACTGGGCGGCCCTCTGACAGGCACGGGATCCTTGACATTCTATTGCTACGGTCAGGCTTTTACGGGCACATTGACCAACCAAAACAATACGTATAGTGGAGGCACCCTGATTTCCGGCGGTGGCAATACTTACGCCCTGACACTCTCGGTCGCAAGCAACTCCACGTTGGGTGTAGGTGACGTGGCCATTATGAACACGTTGTGGACCGGTACTTTCAACAATGAGGTCTACTTTTATGGCGATCGGAACATTGGCGGTGGCGACTATTACAGCAGCAATCCCACGACCAACAGACAGGCGCGCCTGTCTGTTGAACCTTGCTGTCAGGCATGCTTCATGAGTGCCAATCCTTCCGTTGGATCGCTGTCGGGTTCAGGCAACATCTATCTGACGAACACAACGCTTTCCGTCGGCGGTGACAACACCTCGACCATCTTTGATGGTTACCTGTATCAATGGCCTGGAAGCACCGGGCAACTGTACAAAACCGGCTCCGGGCTTTTCGTGTTCAAGGGTGTTTCCTTGCTGGCAGGCACAAACGTGGTTAACAGCGGCACATTGGAAGTGGATGGCGCTGTGTTGGGTTCCATCAGCGTCAACACCGGCGCAACGCTTCAGGGCGCCGGCTCGGTGGGCGCTGTGACGCTCAATCCCGGCTCGACCTTCCTTCCCGGCATCGTCACCAATGCGCCAACCATTACCACAAACAGCATGCACAGCCTGTCGGCAAGCAGTCTGACCATGGCCTCCGGTTCCACCGTGATCATCACAATCAACAGCGCCACGGATTACACGCAGATCAACGGGGCAGGCGGAACCATCAATCTGGGATCCTCCACGCTCCAGGTCAATGTGAACCCCAGCTACGTTCCGAAGTCAACGGACACCTTCAATATCATTACAAACGACACCATTACAGGAACCTTTGCGGGATTGCCGAACAATCACTCGGTTTCTTTGGGCAACAGCTATCAGGCTCAAATCAGTTATGGCGCCAGCAGTGTCACACTCACCGGCGCTTCCAAGGGCGCATCCGGAACAGCCATGTACTTTTGGTGAGACGTTTTCGGAAAAACGCGTGGCACGGGACGGGGCTGTCCTGCCGCGCGGATATCGGCTGTGCGCAGAAACCCGACTCCCAGTAGATGCTCCGCACGCGGGAAGATTTCTCATACGGTTCCAAGAGCGCCTATTGCATGATTACTTGTTCGCATTGACCTGTTCGAGAAAAACGGATGAATCCAGAGAATCCATCAGATCGTGCGATTAGACGATATGCGGTGATTGTGGCGCTCCTCGGTAGTCTTGTTGCGCCTGTCTTTGCTTCGGAAGTGCCGTCCCGGTTGATATCCACAGAATGGCCGTCTGGGCCGGGTGTGAGAAACGATGCTTGGCGGATTATTGGCATGGGGGGCGGCGGTACGATCTACCTGATTCAGGCAAGTCCCATTGACCCCAATATTGTACTGGCTGCCAGCGATATGAGCGGCGCCTATATCTCCCGTGACGGAGGAAAAAGCTGGCGCAGTTTTTATCTGCTTGAG
>Ga0364900_10222_pt1 | contig 22787 bp, 24 predicted proteins | sample ExccelJu500002D3_FD_206974 | JGI IMG/M metagenome (GOLD analysis project Ga0364900, IMG submission 206974) | Enriched cells from Trout Bog Lake Hypolimnion, Wisconsin, USA - BchlTB.July09.5000.02.D3 | ecosystem: Environmental > Aquatic > Freshwater > Lake > Hypolimnion/Profundal zone | place: USA...
ATTGCGTTGGGCAAAAGGGGTCCCCAAAAGCCATGTTTACCGAATTATTCGGTCTGGAGAGGTGCGGATAAATAAGAAGCGGGCCGAGCCGACCACTCGCTTGGTTGAGGGTGACGTAGTGAGGTTGCCACCCGTTCGCTTGGCTGAGCCAGCTCAAATGGTGGCGGTCAATAGCGCCCAAACCAAATCCCGCGCCAGGGGGTACTCAGACAAAATGCCCATCCTTTTTGAGGATGAGGCGCTTCTCATTGTGGACAAGCCGGCTGGTTTGGCAGTTCATGGCGGTTCGGGTATCGCTTTGGGCGTTATCGAGACCTTGCGAATTACCCGTCCCGAGCTCAAGTTCTTAGAGTTAGTTCATCGCCTGGATCGCGACACTTCTGGTGTTTTGCTGCTGGCCAAGAAGCGCAGTGCTTTAGTTGAACTACATCGCCAAATTCGCGAAGGTCAGACTGATAAGCGCTACTACTTGCTGGCGCATGGCGAGATTCGGCAGGGTGTAGGCGTGATGCAATTAAAGTTTGCACTGCATAAGTACTTGCTGGCTAATGGCGAGCGCCGGGTTCGAGTTGATTCTGATGGTCTACCTAGTCATACCGCTTTGCGCGTCATCAAGACAATGAAGTGTGAAGAAACGGCCATTACATTAGCTGAAGCCCAATTAAAAACGGGGCGCACCCATCAGATTCGCGTGCATCTTCAGAAATTAGGCCATTCCATTTTGGGTGACGATAAGTATGGCTTTGAAGATCAAGATAAATTGATTAAATCCAAAAGACTCTATCTGCATGCCCACTTGGCTGGCTTCACCCATCCTCGTACAGGTGAAAAGATGCGGATTGAGTCTCCTTTGCCAACCGAGTTCGCTGCCATGATGAAACAATTTGATACTCCAGTTTCGGAATGAAAAAGATAGCTTAAGTAAATGAGTGAAGCAAAAAAGCCAGATAGACGTTATGACCTAGTGGTATGGGATTGGGATGGCACCATCATGGATTCCACCCCAACGATCGTGTACTGCATTCAGCAAGCTTGCCGGGATTTGGGTTTTAAGGAGCCTGATGATTCATTGGCAAGTTCAGTTATTGGCTTGGGCATACAAGACTCACTGCGCCGCGCGGTTCCTTGGATTGAGCCGGCTCATTTTCCCAAGTTGACCGATCGCTTTCGCTATCACTATTTAGCAAAAGATCATGAGTTACATTTGTTCGCTGGCATTCGAGAGTTGCTGGAGGGCTTGCGTGCTGACGGTTATCTACTTGGAGTTGCTACTGGCAAGTCTCGGGTTGGCTTGGATCGCTCTTTGGGCTTTCACGATATTGGCCATTTGTTTCACGAAACTCGAACTGCCGATGAATCTTTCTCAAAACCGCACCCAGGAATGTTGTTAGAGTTGTCAGATGCTACTCAAGTGCCAGTGCGCCGCATGTTGATGATTGGGGATACAGTGCACGATTTGGATATGGCAGCCAACGCTGGCGTGGATGCGGTGGCTGTGACCTATGGTGCCCACCCATCTGAAACTCTTAAGACTTCCAAATCATTGACGCAAGTTGATGATGTCCAGCAATTGGCCAAATGGCTAAATGAAAATTTAAGCGCACAACCTCATTAATGCAGCGCAGCACACTAAGGAACGACAAAAGATGGATCGCAATCAAAACGACAATACAAACCAAAATTGGGAGCGTCAGGCGCTCGAGCATTTACTTTTAGAGAACTTAAAAGAAACGCGTAAGTCGCGTCGCTGGAGGGCGGTATTTCGCATCCTTACGCTCTTGGTATTTATTGGTGTGATTCTGACTGCCTTTGATTTTCATTTGCCGGGTCATGGCATGGGTGTTGAGAAGCATACTGCTTTGGTGTCGCTGGAGGGTGAGATCTCCTCAAGCTCTATGGCCAATGCATCCGATATTAATGCATCGCTGGCAGCTGCTTTTGAAAATGAGCATAGTGCAGGCGTGATCTTGCGCATCAATAGCCCAGGCGGTTCGCCAGTGCAAGCCGGCATGATGAATGATGAAATTCATCGTTTGCGCAAACTATATCCAACCAAGCCTTTTTATGTTGTGGTTGAGGATATTTGCGCCTCAGGCGGGTATTATGTTGCAGTTGCCAGCGATCAAATCTTGGTAGATAAAGCCAGCTTAGTAGGTTCTATTGGCGTCATCATGGAAGGCTTTGGGTTTACTGGTTTGATGGATAAATTGGGCGTCACGCGCCGCATGATTACCGCGGGCTCTAACAAGGGCATGATGGATCCGTTTAGCAAAGAAAATCCAAAGCAAGTTGAAATGATTAAAGGCATGTTGGATGAGATTCATCAGCAATTTATCGCAGTTGTAAAAGAAGGGCGCGGCGATCGCTTGAAAGATATTCCTGATTTATTTTCAGGGCGCGTCTGGAGTGGCGAACAAGCAGTCAAGATTGGTCTAGCGGATGGTTATGGAACGGTTGACTCCGTTGCTCGCGATATTCTCAAGGCACCAGATGTTTTGGATTACACCGTGAAAGAAAACTTTGCCGAGCGTGTCGCAAAACGTTTTGGCGCTGAAGCTGGCTCTGCTGCAGGTAAATCTTTAATCAATAGTCCTGATTTAAAGTAAATTAATCGGAGCAATAAAAAATTTTAGGCCAGCAATAGAAATACTGCTGGTCGGTTTTGCAAAGACGCGCAAGCCGCCTCATTTGGGTAGCGCTTGCGCCACTCGCTAATATTTAGGGTCAGAATCATTTCGGATGGAAGGCTGAGATCCATTCCAAGACAAAGTTGGGAGTGGGGCGCCAAAGAGCTTAAGCAGGCCATGAGCATGGCTGTGTTGCGATAAGGTGTCTCTATCCAGATTTGAGTCTGCTGTAATTTCTTAGATTCTGTTTCTAGCTGTTTAAGTCTTGCGCTACGCTCATGGGTCTCATGGGGTAAATAGCCTTGAAAGGCAAAGTGTTGACCATTCAGTCCGCTAGCCATTAGACCTAAAAGGATGGAACTAGGGCCAACCAGTGGTTTCACTTTTGCCCCAAGCTTGTGTGCGGCCAAGACCAACTCTGCGCCTGGGTCGGCAACGCCAGGCACTCCAGCCTCGGACATCAAGCCAACATCATTGCCGGCAAGCAGGGGCTTTAATAAATCTTCGGGTTTAACGGTATCGCCAAACTTAGCATTACGTGCAGCGCCACGCCATTCATTCATTTGCATTTCTTGAATTGTGCAGACTAGTGATGAAACGGTATCAACCGCTTTTAGAAAAGCGCGCGCTGTTTTGGCGTTTTCCACAATCCAGTGTTTTAGTTTGGCAGTTTGTGCAATGGTTTCATGTGGTAGAACCCAAGTTAACTGCTCTTCACGAGCATGGTCACCCAGAGTATTTGGGATTAAAAAGAGAGTGCCTAGTTTTGAACTCATGAACTGTTTGCTTTAAGTATTTTCGGAGATGGGTTTCTTGGGCGGGATCGCAAAACCCGCATCACGAAGTAAGCCCGTTAATGCAATTAAAGGTAAGCCAATCAGTGCCGTTGGATCTTCGCTTTTGATGGCCTCTAGCAGGGCAACTCCCATACCTTCAGATTTTGCACTGCCAGCGCAGTCATAAGGTTTTTCGGTAAGCAAGTAGGACTCCAAAACCTCATCGGGTAGTTTCCGAAAAGTCACTTCGGTGGGCACATTTAAAGTAGTTTCTATTTCGCCTTTCATGACGCACAGTGCCGTGTGAAAGGTGACTGTAGCCCCACGCATTAACTGCAGTTGCGCCATGGCCCTTTCAAAATTACCAGGTTTGCCAATGGCTGCCCCGCATAGGTCGGCAACTTGGTCGGATCCAATCACCCAAGCGTTGGGATGTTCTTTGGCAACAGCGGATGCTTTAGCTTTAGCCAAGCGCAGCGCTAGCTCCAGCGTGCTTTCTCCGGTTAGCGGTGTCTCATCTACCTTAGGTGAAATGACGGTAAAAGGAAGTCTAAGACGCTCGAGGAGTTCACGGCGATAGACCGATGTAGAGGCCAAAATGAGTTTTGGGTTGGATGAATTACTTATTGCCACATGTACTTTCACTAATGCCTTCAATTAGACTGATGTCATGAATCGTAATCAAGTTTTACCTCAAGTTGAACTCTCGGCTGATCCTCATGCTTTACGGAAGGTTGATCTTTGCGCGTATCAAGCTTACCAAGGCCATGGTTTTTTAAGCATTCAGGGCTTGCCCAGACTGGCTGAGGAGGCTTCTACCGTGGGGGCTGGCGATGGCTTTCGATGGAAATTAAAGACTCATTTTGAGGCATCCCCAGGCGCTGAGCCACGCCAAATTATGGATTTAGAGCTAAATGGGCAAATTCACTTGATTTGCCAGCGCTGTCTCAAAGATTGCCTTATTGAATTATCTGAGAGGCGTCGTTTTGTCTTGGTGGGGTCCGAGGATGAGGCGGACGCCTTTCCGATCGAGGATGATCAACAGGAGCCTTTGGTAGTCAGTCAGCATTTCGATATCCTGGAAACTATGGAAGATGAGATTTTGCTGTCTTTGCCCTTAATTCCGAAGCATCCCGATGGCGTTTGTGAAGCGCATACCTCTTCTTTTTGGGCTGGAGCAAGTGAATCTGAGACCCCAGAAAAGCCCGAAAATCCTTTTAACGTATTGAAAAGTATGAAGAAAAACTCTTAAGTTTGACCCTGGATTGGGGTTAAACCGAGATTTGCTTTGCCAATAAATCAAGCATTTACGTGGTTTTGTATGCTAGAATATCGCCTTGCTTAGGAGTTCAATATGGCCGTCCAACAGAATAAAAAATCACCTTCCAAACGTGGCATGCATCGTGCGCACGACTTTTTGACCGCACCTGCTACGGCTGTTGAAGCCACAACTGGTGAGGCTCATTTGCGCCACCACATTTCACCAAACGGTTACTATCGTGGTCGTAAAGTTGTTAAAACCAAAAACGACTGATTTTTTAGTCTAAATAGATAGAAGCGGCTCCGAAAAAAGCCGCTTTTTTCTTGGAAAAGCCACTTGCAGCAACTGAGAATTTTATGAGTATCACTCTTGCTATTGATGCCATGGGCGGAGATCATGGAGTGGTTGTCACTGTCCCTGCTTGCTGCGATTTTCTTGAAAAACACGCTAATGTAAAGATCGCCTTGGTTGGTGATCCGGAATTGCTTAAGCAGGTTTTAAGTAAATTTCCTAAAGCTCCGATGGAGCGCATCCAAATTATTGCCGCCAGTGAAGTTGTTTTGATGGATGACCCCATCGAGATTGCTTTGCGTCGCAAAAAAGATTCATCAATGCGCGTAGCGATTCAGCAGGTGAAGGAAGGGGCGGCGGATGCCGTGATCTCTTCTGGCAATACTGGCGCTTTAATGGCGATTTCGCGTTATATCTTAAAAACCCTAGACGGCGTTGATCGTCCTGCAATTGCTACTGCCATCCCTAATGAGCTGGGGCAGGGCACCACGATGTTGGATCTAGGTGCTAATGCCGATTGCGAGCCTATGCACTTATTGCAGTTTGCCCAAATGGCAAATGTGATGGTGCAAGTGGTGGATGGAAAGAAAAACCCTTCAATTGGCCTTCTTAATATTGGTGAAGAAGTAATTAAGGGTAATGAGGTTGTTAAGCAGGCCGGTGAACTTTTACGAGTTAGTAACTTAAACTTTTATGGCAACGTAGAAGGTAATGATATTTTTAAGGGAACAACGGATATCGTCGTATGTGATGGTTTTGTTGGCAATGTTGTTTTAAAGGCAAGCGAAGGTTTAGCAAAAATGATGAGTGGTTTAATTCGTAACGAATTTAACCGTTCTTGGCTGACTAAATTAATGGCAGTTTGCGCAATGGTGCCTTTATTGAGGGTGCGCAAGCGTGTTGATCATCGTCGCTATAACGGTGCTGTATTGTTAGGTTTGCGCGGTTGCGTTATTAAGAGCCATGGCTCGGCGGACCGCTTTGGATTTGGCTTTGCCTTGGATCGCGCCTATGAAGCGGCGAAGAATCGCATGGTAGAGCGAATTGCTGAAGCATTTGTGGCGGAGACAAAGTAATGGGTATTTACGCAAGAGTCGCGGGAACTGGAAGTTATCTTCCTGAGCTGCGTTTAACTAACCAAGATTTAGTGGAGCGTTTAGCGAAGACAGGTTTGGAAACGAGCGACGAGTGGATCAAAACTCGTAGCGGTATTTCTGCGCGTCATTTTGCAGCTGAGAATGAGTTAACCAGTGATCTCGCTGTGAAGGCTGCGCAAGCTGCTTTAAGTAGCGCTGGCATTACTTCCGAGGATTTGGACTTAATTATTCTTGCTACCTCAACACCCGATCATTTGGGCGGCTTTCCAAGTACCGCCTGCGTAGTTCAGGATAAGTTGGGCGCTCACACTGCTTGTGCTGCGTTTGACGTTCAAGCCGTCTGCGCTGGCTTTACTTATGCACTGGCAATTGCCGATGCGTTTATTCGTTCTGCTGCCTACAAAAAGGTATTGGTAATTGGCGCTGAGACTTTCTCACGCATTTTGAACTTTCAAGACCGCGGTACTTGCGTATTGTTTGGTGATGGCGCGGGCGCGGTTGTCCTAGAGGCTTCAAAAGAGTCTGGCATTTTATCCACAGCATTGCATGCAGACGGTAGTCAGCGCGATATATTGTGTGTGCCTGGCCGCTCCAGTAATGGCGAGGTGTATGGATCGCCTTTTATGATCATGGATGGTCAGGCGGTTTTTAAGTTGGCCGTGAAAGTTCTAGAGCAGGTTGCTCATGAGGCTTTAGAAAAAGCCAATCTCAAGCCAGAGCAAATTGATTGGCTGGTTCCGCATCAAGCCAACATTCGTATTATGGAAGGCACTGCCCGCAAGATGGGTATGTCTATGGACAAAGTCATTGTGACGGTTCATGAGCATGGCAATACATCTGCAGCATCGATTCCTTTGGCTTTGGATGTGGGTGTTCGCTCTGGTCAAATCCAACGTGGTCAACATCTCCTGTTGGAGGGTGTTGGCGGTGGTTTTGCTTGGGGCGCTGTTGCTCTCAAATACTAAGAAATTGATTAACTAGATAGCGAATTTATTCCGATGACATTTGCATTTGTATTTCCAGGCCAAGGCTCCCAATCTGTCGGGATGTTGAACTCCATTGCTGAACGTCCAGAAGTGCGAGCAACTTTGCAGGAGGCCTCGGAGGTTTTGGGCGAGGATATTGCTAAATTAATTTCTGAAGGTCCAGCTGAAGCGCTTTCCCTCACAACAAATACCCAGCCAGTAATGTTGACTGCAGGTGTGGCTTTCTATCGCGCTTGGTTGGCTGGGGGTGGCCCTGTCCCTAAAGTAATGGCTGGTCACAGTTTGGGCGAGTACTCTGCTTTGGTCGCGGCTGGCGCAATTTCTTTTAAAGATGCGGTTCCTTTAGTGCGCTTTCGTGCAGAAGCAATGCAAACTGCTGTGCCGGTTGGTACAGGTGGTATGGCTGCGATTCTAGGTTTAGATGACGCAACTGTTATCAAAATATGCGCAGAAGCTTCCACTGCTTCTGGCGGTGTTGTTGAGGCGGTGAACTTTAATGCCCCAGGACAGGTCGTAATTGCTGGAGCTAGCGATGCAGTGACTAAGGCCTGTGAATTGTTAAAAGCCGCTGGTGCAAAGCGTGCCTTGCCTTTGCCGGTATCCGCGCCCTTTCATTCATCTTTATTGCAGCCTGCATCTGAAAAGCTTAAAGGCTATTTAGCCAATATTGAATTCAAAGCGCCAACAATTTCCGTCATTAATAACGTTGATGTGGAAATATTGAATGACCCAATAGCTATTAAAGATGCCTTGGTGCGACAAGCAGCCAAGCCAGTACGCTGGCACGAAACCATACAGGCTATGGCGCAGCAGGGCGTTACACAGGTTATCGAGTGCGGCCCGGGTAAGGTTTTGGCTGGCTTAACTAAGCGTATTAATGATCAGGTGACTGGTGTACCAGTATTTGATGGGGTAAGTTTGAACGAAGTCTTGGCAAGCTTGAAATAAAGTAAATACAAGAATCAGCAGAAGGTAAATATGAATCTCGACTTAAGCGGACAAATTGCATTGGTTACTGGCGCATCGCGCGGCATTGGTCGGGCCATTGCTGATGAATTGGTGAAATGTGGCGCCAAAGTAATTGGTACTGCAACTTCTGTTGATGGTGCCAAAGCCATCGATGAGCGCCTTAAACCTTCTGGTGGCAGTGGTTTGGTTTTGAATGTCACTGCACCAAACGCTTGCGAAGAAATTATTGATCTGATTGTGAAAGAGTATGGCGGAATCAATATTTTGGTAAATAACGCCGGTATCACCCGCGATCAACTCTCAATGCGCATGAAGGCAGATGAGTGGACGGATGTCATTGATACGAATTTAAATGCTGTTTTTCGTCTATCCCAAGCGGTAATTCGTCCTATGATGAAAGCGCGTGCTGGCCGAATTATTAATATCACCTCGATTGTTGGTCATATGGGCAATCCAGGGCAGGCAAACTATGCCGCGGCCAAAGCAGGTGTTTCTGGCATGACACGGGCTTTGGCGCGTGAAATTGGTAGTCGCAATATCACCGTCAATTGCGTGGCCCCTGGATTTATTGACACCGATATGACCCGCGCTCTGAGTGAAGAACAGCAAAATGCCCTAAAAGTGAACATTCCCTTGGCAAGACTGGGTAGCCCGGAGGATGTAGCCCAGGCAGTGGCTTTTTTGGCCTCTCCAGCGGCTGGCTACATTACGGGTAATACCCTACACGTCAATGGCGGGCTCTATTTGGCCTAATGGCAAAACAAGGATTTACGGATTTTTTGGTGGATTTTTCTGATTTACTCCGCCAAGCTGATAAAATCCTTCCATCGTTTTTTTACAACCCTTGGGGGAATTAATGGATAACATCGAACAACGCGTTAAGAAGATCGTCGCTGAGCAATTGGGCGTCGCAGAAGGGGATATCAAAAATGAATCTTCTTTCGTGAATGACCTAGGCGCTGACTCTCTTGACACTGTTGAGCTTGTAATGGCTTTGGAAGATGAATTTGGAATTGAAATTCCAGATGAGGAAGCTGAAAAGATCACCACAGTTCAGCTCGCAATCGACTTTGCTAAATCCAAGGCTCAGGGTTAATTCCCTAGCTTAGCTATTACTGTGCCAGCATCAAATGGCCGACGCCGAGTTGTAGTCACCGGTCTAGGTCTTATCTCACCTGTCGGCAATTCAGTTGACGTAGCTTGGTCTAATTTGCTCGCGGGCAAATCAGGTATTGCTACGATCACTAAATTTGATCATGCTCCGCTTAGCGTTCATTTCGCTGGAGAGGTGAAGGATTTCAGTGTCGAAGAGTATGTTTCTGCAAAAGAAGCTCGCCATATGGATACTTTTATTCATTACGGCATTGCTGCTGGCACGCAAGCTATTCGCGATAGTGGGATTCAGGTTACAGAAGAGAATGCAGAACGTATAGGTGTAATGGTTGGTTCGGGTATTGGTGGTTTACCAATGATCGAAGAAACTGGCGCCGAGTTGCTGGCGCGCGGCCCTCGTCGCATTTCCCCTTTCTTTGTGCCTGGCTCAATCATCAATATGATCTCTGGGCACCTCAGTATTTTGTTTGGTCTTAAAGGTCCAAACGTGGCTGCGGTGACTGCCTGCACTACTGGTTTGCATAGCATTGGTCTAGCAGCGCGTTTAATTCAGTACGGAGATGCTGATGTGATGGTTGCTGGCGGTGCCGAGTCAACAATCTCTGCATTAGGTGTTGGCGGTTTTGCTTCGGCACGTGCACTCTCAACCCGTAATGATGATCCTGCAACAGCTTCTCGCCCTTGGGATGTAGACCGCGATGGTTTCGTATTGGGTGAGGGTGCAGGCGTTGTTGTGATCGAAGAATATGAGCACGCAAAAGCGCGTGGCGCAAAAATTTACTGCGAACTTTTGGGCTTCGGCATGAGTGGTGATGCATATCACATGACCGCTCCAAACATGGATGGTCCACGCCGTTGCATGCTCAATGCAATGCGTGATGCAGGCTTAAATGCCGACCAAATTCAGTATATCAATGCGCATGGAACCTCTACACCTTTAGGTGACAAGAATGAGACTGGTGCGATTAAAGCTGCGTTGGGTGATCATGCCAAGAAAGTATTGATTAACTCCACCAAGTCCATGACTGGGCACCTTTTGGGTGGCGCTGGCGGCTTGGAATCAGTTTTCACTATTTTGGCTTTGCGCAATCAGAAATCCCCGCCAACGATTAATATTTTCAATCAAGATCCTGAGTGCGATTTGGACTACTGCGCCAATACTGCTAGAGATGTGAAGATTGAACATGCTGTAAAAAATAACTTTGGCTTTGGGGGTACTAACGGTACCTTGATTTTTGGCAAAATCGCCTAATATCCTTAGTAGTTCTCTTAGCAATTCATTTACCACTTTATTTATTGGTCTTTACCAAGTAGGTCTAAGCATTATGAAAAAGTATCTCATTGCACTTTTAGTTATTTTTAGCTTAGGGCAGTTCTCTTTTATTCCTAGTGTATCCGCGCAAAGTCCTCGCGTTAGTATTCCTGACTTTGCTGATTTGGTGGAGCGCGCTAGTCCTGCCGTGGTCAATATTCGCACTACTGAAAAGGTCGCCGTCCAACAAGCGCAAGGTGGTATTCCTGGTCTTCCTGATGATCAAGCTGAGTTTTTCCGCCGCTTCTTTGGCGTACCTATTCCTGGCATGCCTAGTGCCCCAAAACAGGCGCAACCAAGCCCTGGAAAGCCGCAAGAGGCTGATCGCGGAGTTGGGTCTGGTTTCATTATTGAATCTAATGGTTTGATTATGACGAATGCTCACGTTGTAGAGGGTGCAACAACAATTTATGTCACGCTGACTGATAAAAGAGAATTTAAAGCCAAATTATTGGGCATGGATAAGCGCACCGATGTTGCGGTTGTCAAAATTGAGGCTCATGATTTGCCTAAGTTGCCCATAGGCGATTCGTCTCATGTCAGGGTTGGAGAGTGGGTTCTGGCGATTGGTTCGCCCTTTGGCCTTGAAAATACAGTTACCGCGGGTATTGTGTCTGCAAAGAGCCGTGACACCGGTGATTACCTGCCCTTTATTCAGACGGACGTTGCGGTAAATCCTGGTAACTCCGGCGGCCCTTTGTTGAATACCGCTGGTCAAGTGATTGGCATCAATTCTCAAATTTTTAGTCGCTCTGGTGGCTACATGGGTATTTCTTTTGCGATTCCGATTGACGAGGCAATCCGCGTTGCAGATCAGTTGCGCGCAAATGGAAGAATGGTTCGTGGCCGTATTGGGGTCGCATTGGGCGAGATGACTAAAGAGGTCGCGGAAAGTCTGGGCTTGGGAAAACCGCGTGGTGCTTATGTGCGCAATGTTGAGCCTGGAGGCCCTGCAGCAAATGGTGGTATTGAATCTGGGGATGTGATCTTGAGTTTCAATGGTCACGATATTGCCAAGTCAACCGATTTACCCAGGGTTGTTGGTGAGACTAAGCCTGGCACAAGTGCAAGCGTTCAAGTGTGGCGCAAGGGAAGTGCTAAAGACCTCACGGTAGTGGTGACCGATGGCGAAGTTGCCGTTGCCGGGGTCAAAAAGCCTGAAGCCTCCAGCGCAAACGGAGGTGTTAGCAATGCTTTTGGGGTTGTAGTGAGCGACGTATCCGATGCCAAGAAAAAGGAGCTCAATATCCATGGGGGCATTGAGGTTACCGGCTTAAATGACGGTCCATTAGCGCGCGCAGGAGTGCGGCCTGGTGATGTCATTGTGCGAATCGGGGATGTGGATGTTACTGGAGTGAAGCAGTTTGAAGCTCTAGTTAAGGGTCTGGATGCTAATAAGGCCGTCCCAGTCTTTGTGCGTAGAGCAGATAGCACCCTAGTTGTCCCAGTAAAGCCAAAATAAGTCAGATTTAGGACAAAAAAGAGGGTTTAGCGCTGTATGGCGCCACCCATTACAATGCCACTAAGACGACTTTTTGCAGCGCATCATTGTGGTGCGTTCTGACAAGGCGTTTTTTGAACGATCAAATAAGACGCTATGGATTTAATCCGCAATTTTTCTATCATCGCCCATATCGATCACGGCAAATCTACACTCGCAGATCGCATTATTCAGTTGTGTGGCGGCCTTTCTGACCGCGAGATGGAAGCCCAAGTTCTGGATTCGATGGATATTGAGCGTGAGCGCGGCATCACCATTAAGGCTCAAACAGCGGCTTTAAATTACAAATCCAAAGACGGTAAAACTTACAACATCAATTTGATTGACACCCCAGGGCACGTCGACTTCTCATATGAAGTGAGTCGTTCTTTATCTGCTTGTGAAGGCGCCTTATTGGTGGTTGATGCGAGTCAGGGTGTTGAAGCGCAAACGGTTGCTAATTGCTACACCGCAATTGAGTTGGGGGTTGAGGTGGTTCCCGTGCTCAATAAAATTGACTTGCCACAAGCGGATCCTGAACGCGCCAAACAAGAAATTGAAGATGTGATTGGTATTGATGCTAGCGATGCAATTACTTGTTCGGCTAAAAGCGGGCTGGGTGTCGTGGAAGTGATTGAGGAGATGATTCGTCGCATTCCACCGCCAAAGGGGAGCGCAACCGAGCCATTGCAAGCTTTAATTATTGACTCATGGTTTGATAACTACGTTGGCGTGGTGATGTTGATTCGCGTGATGAACGGCACCTTAAAACCAAAAGACAAAATTTTATTGATGGCGAATGGCTCAACCCATTTGGTTGAGCATGTGGGCGTCTTTAGTCCGAAATCCGTAGATCGTCCTGAGCTGTCTGCGGGGCAAGTGGGCTTTGTGATTGCGGGCATTAAAGAATTAAAGGCCGCAAAAGTCGGGGATACGGTAACCCATGCGCCTGGCCAGCAGGGACGCGCTCCCGCAGCTTTGCCGCTTCCTGGATTTAAAGAGGTGAAGTCACAGGTATTTGCCGGACTCTATCCGGTAGAAGCTAGTGAGTACGATCAGTTACGCGAGTCGCTTGAAAAATTAAAACTCAATGATGCATCTTTGCTTTATGAGCCAGAAGTTTCGCAAGCGCTAGGATTTGGGTTCCGTTGCGGCTTCCTGGGTTTGCTCCATATGGAGATTGTGCAAGAGCGTTTAGAGCGCCAGTACGACATGAACCTCATTACCACGGCCCCAACCGTGGTTTACCAGGTTGAGCAATCTGATGGCACCGTGATGCTGGTGGATAACCCATCGAAGATGCCGGAGCCTAGCAAGATTGCTACGATTCTTGAGCCGATCGTTACAGTCAATCTCTACATGCCCCAAGAGTATGTGGGATCGATTATTACCTTGTGCGTAGGTAAGCGCGGCATTCAGACGGATATGAATTATCTTGGTCGCCAAGTAAAGCTCACCTATGAATTACCGATGGCTGAGATCGTGATGGATTTTTTTGACAGAATGAAATCAATCTCGCGCGGTTATGCCTCAATGGATTATGAGTTCAAAGAATATCGTCCAGCTGATGTAGTGAAGGTGGATATTTTGATTAACGGTGAACGTGTTGATGCGTTATCCGTTATCGTCCACCGCAGTAATAGCCAGCATCGTGGCCGTGAAGTCGTGGCAAAGATGCGCGGTATTATTCCTCGGCAAATGTTTGATGTAGCGATTCAAGCGGCAATTGGTAGCAATATCGTTGCTCGCGAGAATGTTAAGGCGCTCCGCAAGAACGTCTTGGCTAAATGTTACGGTGGCGATATTTCGCGTAAACGCAAACTCTTAGAGAAGCAAAAAGAAGGTAAGAAGCGCATGAAACAAGTGGGTAACGTGGAGATTCCACAAGAGGCCTTCTTGGCCATTTTGCAGGTGGAGGATTAATGAACTTTGCTCTAATCCTTTTTATCTTGGTAATTATTTCCGGGGTTGCCTGGATGGCTGACAAGCTGTACTTTGCGCCACAAAGACGGGCTGCTGGCATTGACCGCATGCCACTTTGGCTTGAGTACACGGCAAGCTTCTTCCCGGTGATTTGCGCAGTATTTGTGTTGCGATCTTTTATTGTTGAGCCTTTTAAGATCCCTTCTGGATCGATGATTCCGACTCTTCAAATTGGCGATTTCATTTTGGTAAATAAATTTACCTATGGAATTCGTTTGCCAGTAATCAATAAGAAAGTGGTTGAATTGGGTTCGCCTAAGCGTGGTGATGTGGTGGTATTTCGCTACCCTCTCGATGAGTCTGTTGACTATATTAAGCGCATCGTTGGTTTGCCAGGTGATGTGATTGAGTATCAAGATAAGCGCCTCACAATTAATGGCCAACCTTTAGGGTATAGCGGTGGTGAGCCGTATCTTGATCCCGAGAGCATGCGTTATGCCAAAGAATTTATTGAATCATTTCCAGTGGATCTGGGTGGGGTTCATCACCAGATCTTAAATAATCCCGATCGTCCTGCGGGTAATTTCCCCTTGGAGCGTTTTCCAGGGTTTGAAAACTGTCAGTATCAAAATGCGGGCTTGACCTGCAAGATACCTGCAGGTCACTATTTTGCAATGGGCGATAACCGCGATAACAGTGCGGATTCACGCTACTGGGGTTTTGTGCCGGATCAAAATATTGTTGGCCGAGCATTTTTTGTTTGGCTTAATCTAAGCTCCTTGAGTCGCATTGGTGGATTTCAGTAAGCCATGAATGCGCGCGCCGTTATCGAGACCGCACCACTACAAGAGCGTCTTGGATACACATTCAAGAAGCTCGAGTTATTGAATCAAGCGCTGACACATCGCAGCCATAGCAAAAAGAATAATGAGCGTTTGGAGTTTTTAGGTGACTCCATCTTGAATTGCGTGGTTGCGGAAATGCTCTATGAGCGCTATTCAGATTTGGATGAGGGCGACCTTTCCCGTGTGCGCGCCAATTTAGTGAAGCAACAGGCTTTATATGAAATCGCTCAAACACTCTCACTCTCTGATTATTTGCGTTTAGGCGAGGGCGAGTTAAAGAGCGGTGGTTTTCGTAGGCCTTCAATTTTGGCCGATACGCTTGAGGCGGTTACGGGCGCAGTATTTTTGGATGGGGGATTCGATGCCGCTAAGATCTGCCTGCGTAGACTCTATTCAGTCATTTTGGCAAACGTCGATCCTAAAACCTTGGGCAAGGATGACAAAACACTTTTGCAAGAGTGTTTACAAAGTTATCAATTGCCTTTGCCAACATATAACGTTACTGGCACTACTGGCGCCGCCCATAACCAGCAATTTGAAGTGGAATGTTTGATACCCAATCTGAAGGTATCTGTAAAGGGCGACGGTGCTTCACGTCGCGCCGCGGAGCAAGCGGCTGCTAAGCTTGCTTTATTGGCAGTATTGAAGGCTTTGCCACAAGAGTCACGTAAGCCAAAGAAAACTCGATCAGCCAAGAAAAAGGCGGCAAAGAAGGAAACGACTGAAGAGCAGTTAAATCTTAAGCTGAAGGGTTAATCGTGTTTAGATGTGGCACTATCGCCATTGTTGGGCGTCCCAATATGGGTAAATCGACTTTACTGAACGCCTTAGTCGGTCAGAAGATCAGTATTACTTCACGTAAAGCCCAGACAACCCGTCATCGCATTCTAGGTGTTCAGAATCGTGATGATGCGCAATTTATCTTTATTGATACGCCTGGTTTTCAGACGCGCCTCATAAACACGCTGAACAAAGCCCTAAACCGCACGGTGACAACTGCTTTGCAGGATGTCAATGTCGCCTGTTTTGTAGTGGAGGCTGGTTATTTTGGCGAGGACGATAAGAAGGTGTTAAATCTGCTGCCATCTGATTTGCCAGTAGTGCTGGTGCTCAATAAGCTTGATTTATTTAACAGCCGTTTTCAAACTCCTTCAGAGCGTGATCAGGCGCTCCTTAATTTTATGAAGGAAATGTCTGTACCCTGGAGTCAGTTGGGCGGACATGAGGATCAAGATAAATGCGAGTTCGCTGAAATCATTCCAATGAGCGCTAAGAGTCCTGCCGATGTTCAAAGGTTATTGGATGTTTTGGAGGGTTATTTGCCTGAAGGTGAGGCCATCTATGATGTTGATACGGTGACGGATCGTAGCGAACGTTTTTTGGCTGCTGAGATTTTGCGTGAGAAGGTATTTCGCTTTACGGGCGAAGAGTTGCCTTACACCAGCACTGTGGTGATTGACCAATTCAAGATGGATGGCAAGATGCGCCGAATTGCTGCGACGATTTTGGTAGATCGTGACAGCCATAAGGCCATGATCATTGGCGCAAAGGGCGAACGTCTGAAGAAGATCTCTACCGATGCGCGCATCGATATGGAAAAGCTGTTTGATGGCAAAGTCTTTTTAGAGACTTGGGTCAAGGTCAAGCGTGGCTGGGCTGATGATCGTGCCGAATTACGGGCGCAAGGGCTGGAATAAATTACTATGGCTTCGATTCGTATTGCGGACGAACCTGCTTTTGTATTGCACAGCATTCCCTATAAAGAGACCAGCTTAATTTTGGATGTGTTCACGCGTCAGCATGGCCGCATGGCACTGATCGCCAAGGGTGCAAAGCGTCCACATTCCGTCTTACGCCCAGTCTTACAACGCTTCCAACCGCTATTAGTGTCTTGGAGCGGTAAATCGGAATTGCGCACCCTAACAAAGTCGGAGTGGGTGGGTGGAGCGCCATCCTTAGTTGGTGATGCTTTGCTTTGTGGCTTTTATCTCAATGAGTTATTGGTTAAGTTTTTGGCGCGTGAGGACGAGTACGAAAAGCTCTACGATCGCTACACGGAAACGATTTCAGCCTTATCCAATTTAGAGTTTGAATCCAAAGGTTTGGAAGAAATTCTGAGACCATTTGAACTCACCTTATTGCAGGAAACGGGTTATGCGGCAGCCTTGGATCGCTGCGTAGAAACCAATGTGGCTCCAGTTGCGGATGAAAAATACGTCTATCAACCAGAGCGTGGCGTTAGACCTGCGCAAGCAGATGATCCTGGACATTGGCCTGTATTGTCGGGTAGATCTCTTTTGGCGATAGCGGCAGGAGACTTTTCAGATCCAGAAACACTTTCTGAAAGTAAGCAACTCATGCGTTTTCTTTTGAGTCTGCACCTGCAAGATCAGGCGTTAACGACTCGTCAGATTTTGATTGATCTTAAGAAAATCTAGTAATCTAGCTACATGAGCGATTCTCAAGCCCTTGAACTTGGTATTAATATTGACCACGTTGCAACTTTACGAAATGCACGTGGTACGGCTTACCCAGACCCTTTAAAGGCGGCACGCCTAGCTGAAGAGGCTGGCGCAGATTTGATTACTCTGCACTTGCGTGAAGATCGTCGCCACATTAAAGATGTAGATTTATTCGTCTTGCGACCATTGATTAAAACCCGTATGAATCTCGAGTGCGCAGTCACGCCGGAGATGATTGAGATCGCTTGTAAAGTAAGGCCGCATGATGTTTGTTTGGTCCCTGAAAAGCGTGAGGAAGTGACAACGGAAGGTGGCTTAGATGTTTTAGGGTATTTCAATGCTGTGAAAGTCGCCACAACGCAATTAAAAAATGTAGGTATCCGGGTGTCCTTGTTTATTGATCCTGAAGAAAGGCAAATTCAGGCGGCTAAAGATGTTGGTGCCACCGTAGTGGAACTGCACACAGGTCGTTATGCGGATTTGTCAGGTTCAGAGCAAGTGACGGAACTAGAGCGCATTAGAAAAGCCGCTCAATTTGGTAAAAGCATTGGCCTTAGAGTAAACGCTGGACACGGGTTGCATGAAGGTAATGTTGCGCCAATTGCCGGCATTACCGAGCTTTCTGAGTTAAATATTGGGCATGCCATTGTTGCTGAAGCCCTTTTTAAGGGATGGCAACAGGCGATCGCCGACATGAAATCCCTCATGGCTCAGGGTAGGGCAAAGTAATCCTATGATTATTGGCATTGGTACGGACATTCTTCAGATCGAGCGCCTACAAGCTGCGTACGATAGAACACAGGGTCGCTTGGCGGAAAAGGTCTTGGGTCCGGATGAGCTGGTTATTTTCAAGCGACGTCTTACCAGAAACCACAAGCGAGGTATCGCATTCTTGGCGACGCGTTTCGCCGCTAAAGAGGCATTTTCAAAAGCGATTGGTTTGGGTATGCGTATGCCTATGACTTGGCGTTCATTACAAATACTGAATGAAGCGAGCGGCAAACCGGTTGCCTCCTATTTGGGGGTATTGGTTCGGTTTATGCAAGAGCGCAACTGGGAAGCGCAGATAACAGTTAGCGATGAGCAGGATATGGCGATTGCCCATGTAATTGTCATTCAGAAATAATTCCAATACAAAGAGCGGTAGATAACATTCAAAAGATATCAAGAGGAAGAGATGAGTAAGTCGATCATGAACCCGGGCCCAGTCACATTGGATGTTGTTGGTCTTGAATTAAACGCTGAAGATCGTCGCCGTATTCTCGATCCTTTGACGGGTGGCGTGATTTTGTTTGGCCGAAATTTTGCCAATCGCAAGCAACTTACAAAGTTAACCGCAGATATTAAAAAGTTGCGCCCCGATGTATTGATCTCCATTGATCATGAGGGCGGAAGGGTGCAGCGTTGCAGGACGGAAGGCTTTACCCATCTTCCGGCGATGCGTAAATTAGGCGATCTCTGGACTGTAAAAAATTCCTCATCACATGCTGCTGAATCAGCAGCGTTTGCAATGGCTGCAGCGACAGCATGTGGCTACGTACTTGCCACTGAGTTGCGTGCATGTGGTGTGGACTTTAGTTTTACACCGGTATTGGATTTAGATTTTGGTCGTAGCGCTGTGATTGGCGATCGTTCGTTTAGTCGTGATCCTCAAATTGTGTTTGCCTTGGCAAAGAGTCTGAATGAAGGTTTGCGTCTTGCGGGTATGGCTAACTGTGGCAAACACTTTCCAGGGCATGGTTGGGTTGAAGCGGATTCTCATGTGGCTATTCCAATAGATGAGAGATCCTTAGCGGAAATTCTGAACAATGACGCCAAGCCTTACGAGTGGTTAGATCTCAGCCTAGCGGCGGTGATGCCAGCGCATGTGATTTATCCAAAGGTGGATAAGTTGCCAGCGGGCTTCTCTAATATCTGGTTGCATTCCGTTCTGCGTCAAGAGCTGGGTTTCGAAGGTGCGATCTTTAGTGATGACCTTTCCATGGAGGGTGCGAGCGTGGCAGGGTCGGTTGTAAAGGGCGCTGAACTTGCCTTAGCTGCCGGTTGCGATGCCGTGTTGATTTGTAATCGCCCAGACCTAGCTGATCAATTACTTTCTAAACTTAAGGTATCCAAATCTAAGTGGGCTCAGTCTGCCACTCGCTTAAATAGGCTGATGCCACAAGCCGCTGCATTGACATGGGATGCTTTGCGGGATGAGGCGCAATACCAGCATGCTAAAGCACTACTCAAGCAATTGGAATTGATTGCCTAGATTTGAATCATTAGGAGATGTTAAAAAACCCGGCGTGCCGGGTTTTTTAACATCGGCCCAGGTTGTGGGCTAAAGATTTGGCTAATTAGTTAGCGCGACTGCGATATTCGCCGGTGCGGGTATCGATCTCAATCTTGTCGCCAGTGTTGCAGAACAATGGAACTTGCAATTCATATCCAGTGGCCAATTTCGCGTTCTTCAAAACCTTGCCAGAGCTGGTGTCGCCTTTTACTGCTGGCTCTGTGTAAATGATTTCGCGAACCAATGAGTTTGGCATTGCTACTGAAAGTGCTTTACCTTCGTAAAACACGACTTCACATGGCATTGCCTCTTCGAGGTAATTCAATGCATCACCCATGAATTCCGCTTCAACTTCATATTGGTTGTATTCAGTGTCCATAAATACATACATTGGGTCGGCGAAGTAGGAGTAGGTGCACTCTTTCTTATCGAGGATCACGACATCAAACTTGTCGTCGGCCTTGTAAACACCTTCATTTGGTGCGCCGGTTAACAAATTCTTAAATTTCATTTTCACAACAGAGGAGTTGCGGCCAGAGCGGCTGTATTCGGCTTTCAAAACGACCATGGCATCGGTGCCGATCATTACCACGTTACCAACGCGGAGTTCTTGTGCTGTTTTCATCTTGCTATTCCTGGGTACAGAGTTGATTTTCTGCGGGTTTTATCAAAGACAAGATTGTAACCGCCCAAGCTCTGATTTTGTGCGGCCTTAGGCTAGGAACCGCATGAGGCGGGCTGCTAAGCCACCATCCGCCTGTTTTTTAAGTAAATGGGCGCGCCAAGCCTTGGAATGGGTGCTCCAAGGGCCCAGAGATTTTAGCCATTGCCTAGGCATAGCCCAGGCCATAGCCGCAACACAGGCTGTTTTGAGGTCTTGATCAGCTGATTCGAGGTAAAGATCCAAAAAGGCTGCTAATTTCACTTCATGCGCACGATCTTCTTGAGGGTAAATATGCCAAATGAATGGTTTTCCAGATAATTGGGCGCGCACAAAGGAGTCTTCGCCGCGCACGATATTAAAGTCGCATTGAGAAAGTAGCCAGTCATATTCGTCTTGAGAAATAAACGGAATAGGCAGTAGTTTGATGGATGATGGGAGTTCAAGTTTTTGGCCGGCATTGAATCCCGGTAATTCAGCATGACTGTGCGTTAAAACGATATCAAAATCTTCCCCGGAAGACCCCAGATCTTCAAGCCATTTTCGAAGTGGGGCGTCCGGATAACAAAAGACACTAATTCTTTTTGCGCCAAGACGTAGTTGCGACCAGGCGCTCTCTAAGCTCTCGGGGATCTGCTTTGAAAGCATCTCTGATTCTGGCGGAATGGGATCCAAAAGAAGGCCGCCCACATTTTCTTGAAAGCCTGGGAAGAAGAAGTATTTGGGAATGCCATGAGCTTGTGGCGAAGCTTTCGCATGAAAGCCCGCAATCCAAGGTTCGGCGCTCAAATATTCCAAGTTCACGATGATGGGTTTTTTGGGCGTACTGAGTAAGCCAGCTACATACCTTTCTGGTAGGGTGCACCCAAATGCCTCAATAACAACATCGGGAGCTTTCATGTGATGGCGCGCATTGCTAAAGCTTGCCTCCCAAGGTTGAAGGTCAATTTTCTGCTTAATGGCTGGCTCTACACCGGAAGCGAGTAAATTAAGGGTTGGCAAGTCATCGCAGAAGATTCGCACATCTTGATGATGAAGACTTGATAAGCTTCGGGCTAGGCGCCAACAAACGCCAGCATCACCATAGTTATCTACGATTTGGCAGAAAATATCCCAATGCATGAGTAATTCGCTTTTTGAAAACCTTCAGCAGGACGTTAAACGGCTTCCCGGCTTGCCGGGGGTATATCGCTTTTTCGACGAGGCGGGACAGATTTTATATGTGGGTAAAGCCCGCAACCTCAAAAAACGTGTTTCTAGTTATTTTCAGCGCACTCAACTTTCACCGCGCATTGCGCTGATGGTAGGCAAGATTGCTCGCTATGAAACAACAGTAACACGGACGGAAACAGAAGCATTAATTCTGGAGAACAATCTCATTAAGGAATTGGCTCCACCTTTCAATATCCTGTTTCGTGATGATAAGTCTTACCCCTATGTGATGCTTACCGGCCACGAATTTCCACGACTATCTTCCTATCGTGGAAAAGTAGACAAGCGCAATCACTATTTCGGGCCATTTCCAAATTCATGGGCAGTACGCAATAGCGTGCAAATTTTACAGAAGGTGTTTCGCCTACGAACTTGTGAAGACTCCGTTTTTAAGAATCGTAGCCGCCCTTGTTTGTTGCATCAGATTCATCGCTGTAGCGCACCCTGTGTCGGGCGACTCAGTCCTCAGCAGTACGGTCAAGATGTTGCGCAAGCCACTCGATTTTTAGAGGGTGATCATGGCCGCGTCTTAGCGGAACTCGAAAAAGAAATGCAATTGCATAGTGAAGCCATGGAGTTTGAAATGGCAGCAGTATTGCGCGATCGTATTGCAGATCTATCTAGCGTCCTCCAGCAGCAATCTATGGATACAGTTGCTGAAGGTGAGGGTGATGTCGACATCATTGCCGTGGCGCAAATGGAAGGCATGATTTGTGTGGATTTAGCAATGGTTCGTGGCGGGCGTCATTTGGGAGATCGCGCTTACTTTCCCAAGGGAAGACAGGCTTCTGGCGATTTGCTGGCACCAGCGGAAATCTTGGAAGCTTTCATTGCGCAGCATTACTTGGATGATGTTGCTCAGGGTGAATCAGGATCTGCCAATTTAATTCCGTCTGTATTGATTCTGAATCACCCTTTGCGCTCCTTGAGTGATGATGGTGAAAGCCCAAGTGAAACCCCGCCGGAAGACTTGCAAGCTTTGATGAATTCGCAGGCTGGTAAAAAAATTACTTTCTTACATCAACCTCAGGGACAAAGGCGGCACTGGTTGGTGATGGCGGAGGGGAATGCCAAAATCGCTCTTGCAAAACGTTTGGTTGAGACTGGCGGTCAGTTAGCGAGGGCGCGCTCGCTCGCTGATGTGTTGGCTTTGGAGTTGGAGAGTTTGGAGCAACTACGTATTGAATGTTTTGATATTAGCCACACTTCGGGAGAGGCTACCCAAGCCTCTTGCGTAGTTTATGCGAAGAATGCGATGCAGTCTGGCGAGTACAGACGTTTTAATATCAACGCCAGCTTTTTGACCGATTTCAAGAACCAAGTCTTTGAGCTTCACGCCAACTGCCTCTGCAGCAGCCAATTTCTCAGCAGCCAACTTTTCCAACTCAGCACGACGGGTTGCAAAATCAGCAATTGCCGCTTCAGTTGCGCGACGAGCTTTACGTTGTGGGATTAAAAAATTGCGGGCAAAACCGTCTTTAACGCGTACTACGTCAC
>Ga0364900_10224_pt1 | contig 22664 bp, 23 predicted proteins | sample ExccelJu500002D3_FD_206974 | JGI IMG/M metagenome (GOLD analysis project Ga0364900, IMG submission 206974) | Enriched cells from Trout Bog Lake Hypolimnion, Wisconsin, USA - BchlTB.July09.5000.02.D3 | ecosystem: Environmental > Aquatic > Freshwater > Lake > Hypolimnion/Profundal zone | place: USA...
TGCATGACAGCTTTACTTCATCCATTGATAATAATCCGCTTTCCATAATAATTTTAAGTATGGAATTATTTTTATGAATGAAATCGGAAAGCAATTTAATTTCATTTTTTACTTTTTCAATTTTCCCGGATTTTAACTGATGATAATTCATTACAACATCCATTTCATCAGCGCCCAGTTCAATAGCTTTTTTCGTCTCTTCCAACTTTTCAATGGTAGTTAGTGTTCCTTCTGGAAATGATACTACAGTAATGATTTTTATATTTGAATTTTTTAGGAATTTTTTCGCATCTTTAATAAACCAGGGATAACAGCATACGCCGTAATAATCATATTTAATAGCCGTTTCACAAAGCTCTTTGATTTTTTCAATAGGGGTGTCATTTTTCAGATAAGTATATTCGATTAAACGGTTGTATTGAATGGACATGACAAAAATTATTTGGAATGATTATAAAACATGCAAATATAAATACATTAATAAAAATAAAAAATCTATTTTTGCTTCAACGTGATGCGATTAAACAATTAAAAGATTATAATATTAATAAAGATTTTTCGTTCCTAATGTAGCTGTGAATTTTACTATTGATGTTACATCCGCTCTATATATAAAATTAAATACAGTGGGAGGATGGGCTTATGTTACAGGTGGTGTAAATGGAATTGTGATTCGTCGTAATGATATTGACCAATTTATGGCCTTCGATCGTACCTCCCCGTATAATGTAAATCAAAATAATCGTATATACGTTATATTACCTGATGCTCTTTTTGCGATTGATTCTGTGAGCGGTTCAAGATTTTCATTGCTTGATGGATTACCTTCTCAAGGTCCTGCAAAAGCTCCTCTAAAAAGTTATAATGCGGATTTTTATTATCCATCTACCCTGCATGTATATAATTGATTTCGCCAAACTTTTCATCTGAAGAAACAGTGAAGTTACAACCACTTTGATTTATTTTAAAAAATCAAAGAAAAGAATAAATAAGTATTCAATAAGCTGACAATAATAAGAATGAGGTAAAGAATTATCTTGAAGTATAATGAATTACGATATTTACCCATCACTTTTTTCGAAGAAGTAAGATAAAGCTGAAGAAAAATTGTGATCGGCAATTGTATACTAAGAATCATCTGTGAAATAATTAAAGCTTTAAAAGTATCTTTAATCATAAAAATGATAATAGTGGCTCCAACTAATGAAATCATCACGCCTACCCGACTATGATTATCATGAATATCAAATGGTTCATTTTTAATTCCTGAAAAAATACTTCCGGCAGCAAATCCCGAAGTGAGTGTTGAAGCAATTCCGGAAAATAATAATGCTATTGCAAAAATGATAGCAGCATTGCTTCCCAACAATGGTTCTAATAATTTTTTTGATTGTGACAATTCTGAAACGTGTAAATGGGTATGAAAAAATGTAGAAGCAGCCAGCAAGATCATAGAAATATTAATAGCCCAACCAATGATCATTGAAAAGAGTGTATCAAAGAATTCATAATCAAGTTGTCTTCGTATAATTTTTTCATCTTCATGGTTCCATTGCCTGCTTTGTATAATTTCCGAATGAAGAAAAAGATTATGTGGCATTACCACAGCACCCATTAAACTCATAATTATAATAATTGATCCTTTTGGAAAAGAAGGGAGCACCATTGCTATTGACGCTTCGCCCCAATCAATATTTACCAGCGAAATCTCATAAATAAATGATAACCCGATAATAGCTACAAACCCGATAATCCATTTTTCAATCATCAGGTATGTATTAGTAAATAGCATAGTCAGAACAAATGCAAGTGTCAATAAAGCTCCGGTATTCAGAGGGATATTAAATAAAAAATTTAATGCAAGGGAAGAGCCTATAATTTCCGCCAATGAAGTGGAAACTGACGCAATCATGGCTGTTGATAATATAGTGATAGAATACGGTTTTTTCAGGTATTTGGTAGCCGCTTCAGAAAGACAAAGTCCGGTTGCAATACCAAGATGAGCTGCATTATGCTGTAAAATGATTAAGATTATTGTTGATAATGTAACGATCCATAAAAGAGAATAACCAAAATCTCCGCCTGCAGCTAGGTTGGAAGCCCAGTTTCCGGGATCAATAAAACCAACAGTGACAAGCAATCCAGGACCAATATATCTTAGTAAATCAAGTCCGCTGAAACGAGCCTTGTGATTTTTTTTATGTTTAAAAAGGGTTAATATTTTAAAATCTTGTTTCAATATTTATAAAAACTTTTCAAGGTACAAAACTAATTATCGTGAATTATTATATCACAAAAATAATCAATCAAAATTATTAAATTTGTAAAAATTAAATAAAGCATAATATTTATGCCGGATATTATAAGATTATTACCTGATTCAGTTGCAAACCAGATTGCTGCCGGGGAGGTGGTGCAGCGTCCTGCTTCTGTTGTAAAGGAATTGATGGAGAATGCCGTTGATGCAGGTGCTACGGAAATCAAATTGATTGTCAAAGATGCGGGGAGAACATTGATTCAGGTGATAGACAATGGCAAAGGAATGTCAGAAACTGACGCCAGGTTATGTTTTGAAAGACATGCTACTTCAAAAATTACGGAAGCAAAAGACCTGTTTGCCATCAAAACAATGGGATTTCGCGGTGAAGGGCTCGCTTCCATTGCAGCCATTGCTCATGTTGAACTAAAAACTAAACGCAAGGAGGATGAACTGGGTACGTCTGTTATTATTGAAGGATCGGAAGTCAAAAGCCAGGAGGTTTGCACTTTTAATAACGGAACTGCAATCTCAGTAAAAAATATTTTTTTTAATGTTCCCGCCAGAAGAAATTTTTTAAAATCGGATTCAGTTGAAACCAGCCATATTATTGAAGAATTTACAAGAGTGGCTTTGGCATTTCCGGAAATATCTTTTCAACTGTATCACAATGACAAAGAAGTTTTTCAATTGCACGGTGGAGCTTTAAAGCAACGAATAATAAGTATTTTTGGGAAAAATTATAATGACCGGTTTGTTTCAATTGATCAGAAAGTTGATTTTATCAACATCTCTGGATTCATCGGGAAGCCTGAATTTGCAAAGAAAACACGCGGTGAACAATACTTCTTTGTGAACAATCGTTTTATCAAACATCCCTATCTGCATCACGCTGTTTTAAATGCTTATCAGGAATTGATCCCAAACTCTTCTCATCCTTCTTATTTTGTTTTTTTTCAGGTGAATCCTCAAACGATTGACGTCAATATTCATCCTACAAAAACAGAAATTAAGTTTCAGGATGAAAAAATGATTTATGCTGTGCTTCGCTCAACAACCAAGCTGGCATTGGGAAAATCCAACATTACGCCAACTCTTGATTTTGAAAGAGAGCAAAGCCTTGACCTTCCGGCATCCTATAAGAATCGTCCAGTGATTTCGCCGGTTATCAAAGTAAACCCTGATTACAATCCATTTAGAGAATTGAGAAAAATTTCTTCAACCAACAAATCTAATAGCAATCATTGGGAAAAACTTTACTCTGCCGAAACTCCTAAAATTGAAACAACACATAATGAAAAGCCTGAATCCGTTCAGGATCATGTAATCGGTCAGCCGCAACCAACTCAACAAAGTGTAGAGAATGAGAGTGCAAAAGAGAATGCTCTATTTTTAAATAAAGATATTTTCCAATTGCATAATAAATATATTGTTGCTCCGATCAAGTCAGGATTAATGATTATCAATCAGCAGTATGCTCATGAACGGATATTATACGAGCGATTTTTAGATTTGCTGGGTAAAAAAAATAATATAACCCAGCAACAACTTTTCCCTGAAACAATTGAACTTTCTGCAAGCGACGCCGCTTTGATACGGGAAATTTCAGATGAAATAAAAATGTTGGGATTTGATATTGAAACATTGAGCGGGAATACCTTTGTGGTAAATGGAATTCCCGTATTGACCAAAAATGATAATATCAAAGAGCTTTTAGAAAATATTCTTGAAAATTTCAAATCAAGTTTAAGTGATTTGAAAAATGATAGAAAGTTAAGTTTATCTCAATCTATGGCAAGAAGCATGGCGGTTAAATCCGGGCAATGTTTACAGAAAGAAGAAATGATTTCTTTGATTGATGAATTGTTTGCGTGCAAGCATCCATATACTTCTCCTGCCGGTAAACAAACGTTCAATACCATTGAGATTGATGAGATAAATAAAAAATTCAGATAAAATGTAAAATATATTAATTCAGGCTTCTTTAGAAATAAATAATATTTTTGCAGAAATAAATAAAAAAGAAATGAGTAACCAAGAATTAAGACCAACCGGATTCCGAATTCTACCGCCTGTTATCAAGAATCTGATCATCATAAATGTTTTATTTTTTTTAGCCACATGGTCATTTGAGTCAGCCTTGCACATCAATCTTGAAGATATCTTAGGAATGCATTATCCGGCTTCTTCAAAATTTTATCCTTTCCAGTTTGTTACTTATATGTTTATGCATGGCGGGTTTTCTCATATTTTCTTTAACATGTTTGCTTTGTGGATGTTTGGAAATGTTCTTGAAAATCTATGGGGTTCAAAACGTTTCCTAATTTATTACATGGTCACAGGTATCGGTGCTGCAATTATTCAGGTTCTGGTTACGTGGTATCAAATATCAACAGCTCAAAATGAGTTACTCAAAGTTATGTCACTCGATTCTGTTAATCCTCAATTGGTTGATAATATCCATAACTTTATATTAATGAAAATGGATACCCCTGTAATAGGCGCATCTGGTGCAGTGTTCGGCTTATTGCTGGCATTCGGCATGCTTTTCCCGAATTCACTGATTTATGTTTATTTTGCTATTCCTGTCAAAGCTAAATGGTTTGTTATTATTTACGGTCTAATTGAAATATACAGTGGTTGGGCTAATCGTTCCGGGGATAATGTAGCGCATTTTGCACATCTTGGCGGTATGATCTTTGGATATTTTCTTATCATTTACTGGAAAAGAAAAATGAACAGACCAAATTATTATTAACTCTTTTATGAATCAGAACAGAAATAATTTGTTTTCTTCCTATACCGAAAATATTAAAGTTTTTTTTCGAAGCCGTTCTGTTTTATCACAGCTGATTTTAATAAATATCATTGTTTGGATATTCATCAATATTCTTGATGTTTTCTTCTTTTTATTCCAGGTAAATAATTTCAGCATCATTTCATTTTTTGCACTTCCATCAAATATTGAATTTCTTTTGTTTAAGCCCTGGACCCTGCTTACTTACATGTTTCTTCAAAAAGATTTCTTACATATTTTATTTAATATAATTTCTCTTTATTTTGGCGGTAAAATATTCCTAGAGTTTTTAGATGAGAAAAAATTACTCAGCACTTATATTTTTGGCGGACTTACCGGAGGACTTTTTTTCATACTTTCTTATCATCTTTTTCCTGTTTTTAAAGACATTGTTTCTCAGGCTATCTTGTTAGGCGCTTCGGCATCGGTTGTAGCCATCATTGTGGCTGTTGCGACTTACGTTCCCGATTATCTCGTTAACATTTTCCTGTTAGGAACCGTTAAATTAAAATATATAGCCATTGCTCTCGTTATCCTTTTTACATTAAGTATTAATAAAGAAAATCCGGGAGGGCACCTCGCTCATCTTGGCGGCGCATTTTGGGGATTTATTTATATCCTACAATTGAGAAAAGGGAAAGACGTCAGCAGAATTTTTGATTCTTTAAAAAATATTTTTCGATCAAAACCAAAATTAAAAGTAGATTTTAATGAGCATAAACGCCCACTTTCAGATGAAGAATACAACAGAAAAAAATTTGAGCAGCAAGAAAAAATTGATGCCATCCTTGAAAAAATTTCTAACTCTGGATATAACAGTCTTACCAAAGAGGAAAAAGCATTGCTTTTCAATGTAAGCAATAAAAAAAAATAATCTTTTTTTTAAATACAAATCCTTTATTTTTCTATAGAAATCAACAGGATGGGAAAAAAGCAAAAAATTAAATTTTTCGGGAAAATTATTTTAATTACCAATTTAATTTCTGTAGTTGCTCTGTTGCTTTCATATTTATCACCATTTATTTCTCCTGAAAAAATCTGGATAATCGCTTTCTTCGGATTAGCATATCCCATCCTGTTTATTGCTAATTTACTTTTTGTTATTTATTGGATCATCCGAAGGAAAAAATATTTTTTAATATCTCTTTTGTCAATTATTATTGGGTCTAACTATATAACGGAAAATATTCAATTTACCAAAAAAGAAAATCCTGAAAATCTCAAAAATGCAATCAAAATATTATCTTACAATGTCCGGAATTTTGACTTATATAACTATAAAAAAAACTGGAAATTTAATTATGAAAATAGAAATAAAATATTCGAATTTTTAAAAAACAGCAATGCCGATATTATTTGCTTGCAGGAAATTGTGCAAATTCCTAAAAGCTCATTCGTTACTTTAGATACAATTGTAAAGATTCAAAAGGCGACGAATATGTTTGTAAAATATTCCAGCCATCACAAGGATAATGCTTTCGGTATTGTCATATTCAGCCGTTTCCCAATAATTTCTTCCGGCGAAGTTTCTTTTCCTTCAAGAAATAATTCCTGTATTTATTGTGATGTCAAAATTAATCAGGATACAGTGAGGATTTATAACGTTCATTTTGAATCCATACATCTTGAACCACAGGAAGTTCAGTTTGCAGAAGATTTAAGTATAGGTGAAAATCTTAATAATAAAGAGATTCTCAAAAAAAATGTTAAAAAAATCACTTCATTTTTAAAAAAAGCATTTATTAAACGCGCTGGTCAGGCAAGGCTAGTTCATGAACATATTGCACATTCGTCTTACCCGGTGATTTTTTGCGGCGATTTCAATGATACACCTGTATCTTACACCTATCACCAAACTTCTATTGATTTAAAAGATGCGTTTATAGAAAGCGGCCATGGTATTGGTAAAACATACATTACAAAATTTCCTTTCCTTAAAATTGATTTCATCCTTCATAGCAAAGATTTTGAAACATTTAATTTTGAAATTCCACAAGTAAAATATTCTGATCATTATCCGGTCAGTTGCTATATAAGAAAAGTAGCTAAATTTTAAAAAAGATAAAATATGATTTTATTGAATTTCATTTCAAATATACATTGGATACCAGTCATCATAATGACTATTTTTTCTTTTGTTCTTGGAGCAGTTTGGCATAAGCCATTTTTATTTGGCAAGACTTGGACAAAAGAGAATAATCCACTTAATTTTCAAAAGAAAATAAACGCTCCTTTAATATTTGGAGGAACAGCTATTATGCATTTCTTTGCAATCTCCAGTTTAAGTGCAGTCGTTTCAAACTTGGGTGGCATGAATGGTCTGATAAATGGATTATTAATTTCCGTCGTTTGGATAGTTCCGGCAATGAGCGGAACATATTTATTTGCAAATCGTTCAATAAAATTATTGGCGATAGATGTCGGGATGTACATTGTATTATTCTCATTATCTGGATTTATATTAGGTATTTGGTGAAAATATTCCATAAAATTTCCCCTGTAACAATGAATGCAAGCAAATCATCGCTCTATTATATTTGAGGTATGACATAAATCATAGTTTTTGATTTTTGCACTGTATAAATTTTATTTCTTCGTATCTTTGCACTCCTTTACAAAGCTTTATTTTAGCGATAAATTATGACAAGCGACGAGAATAATATATTGAACGATATTACTAACAATGAATATAAATACGGCTTCATCACCGATATTGAAACGGAATATGCTCCGCCCGGAGTAAATGAAGATATTGTCCGTTTTATATCTCAGAAAAAAAATGAACCTGAATTCATGCTTGAATTCCGGCTGAAAGCTTATCGTCACTGGCTGACATTGAAGGAACCGAGATGGGCGCATCTTAAATATCCTGAAATTGATTACCAGTCTATCTGTTATTATGCAGCGCCAAAGCAAAAAGATGTACTGAATAGTATTGATGAAGTAGATCCTGAATTAAGAAAAACATTTGAAAAATTAGGTATTTCTTTGGAAGAACAAATGCGTCTTTCAGGTGTTGCCGTGGATGCGGTCATAGACAGCATTTCGGTAAAAACTACTTATAAAGATACATTATCAAAATTAGGAATCATTTTTTGTTCAATCAGTGAAGCTATCCGCGAGCATTCTGAACTGATAAAAAAATATCTGGGCATGGTCGTGCCTACGCGGGATAATTTTTTTGCATGTCTAAATTCGGCTGTTTTCAGCGATGGTTCTTTTTGCTATATCCCAAAAGGCGTTCGTTGTCCAATGGAATTATCAACGTATTTCAGGATCAATGCTGAAAATACGGGTCAATTTGAACGTACGCTGCTGATCGCCGATGAAGGAAGTTATGTCAGTTATCTTGAAGGATGCACTGCGCCAAGGCGCGACACGAATCAGCTTCATGCGGCAGTAGTGGAAATCATCGCTCATAAAAATGCAGAAGTAAAATATTCAACCGTACAAAATTGGTACCCGGGAGATAAAAACGGTAAAGGTGGAATTTATAATTTTGTTACCAAGCGCGGCATGTGCGAAGGAGATAATTCAAAGATATCATGGACGCAGGTTGAGACCGGTTCAGCTATCACCTGGAAATACCCGGGATGTATTTTAAAAGGAGATAATTCAGTCGGTGAATTTTATTCGGTGGCTGTTACCAACAATCATCAGCAGGCTGATACCGGCTCAAAGATGATACACTTAGGCAAGAATACCAAAAGCACTATTATTTCAAAAGGTATTTCAGCCGGCTTCGGACAGAATAGTTACAGGGGGTTGGTAAAAATTATAAAGAAAGCCAAAAATTCAAGAAATTATACTCAATGTGATTCATTGCTGATGGGTGATAAATGCGGTGCCCATACATTTCCTTATATTGAAGTGCAAAATAAATCATCCATCGTTGAGCATGAAGCAACCACTTCAAAAATTGCAGAAGACCAATTATTCTATTGCAATCAAAGAGGTATCAGTACTGAAACTGCTATCAATCTTATTGTAAACGGTTATGCCAAAGAAGTGCTGAATAAGCTGCCAATGGAATTTGCCGTTGAAGCGCAAAAACTTTTGTCGGTAAGTTTGGAAGGCAGTATTGGATAAAAATACAAAATGAAAAAATAACATTAATAATTAATAATTAGTCATTTGTAATTCGTAATTAGATTAAAGTATGTTAAAAATTAAAGACCTTCGCGTATCTATCAATTCCAAGGAAATTCTGAAAGGCATCAATCTGGAAGTCAAAGCTGGCGAAGTACATGCAATCATGGGTCCGAATGGTTCGGGCAAAAGTACATTGGCATCTGTATTGGCAGGACGGGATATGTTTGAAGTTACATCGGGAAAAGTTTTCTATAAAGGTGAAAATCTTTTAACAAAATCGCCTGAACTGCGGGCTAAAGAAGGCATATTTCTTGGATTTCAATATCCTGTTGAAATTCCCGGCGTTAATATGATGACTTTCTTGCGAACTGCTGTCAACGAAAAAAGAAAATACAAAGGGATGGAACCATTAGACAGTAAAATCTTTTTAGCATTTATTGAAGAAAAAAAAGCGTTAGTTGAAATAGATACTAAGTTAACTCATCGTTCCGTTAATGAAGGTTTTTCAGGAGGTGAAAAAAAACGCAATGAAATTTTTCAGATGGCTTTACTGGAACCCGAACTGGCAATACTTGATGAAACCGATTCAGGACTTGATATTGACGCGTTGAGGGTCGTTGCCAACGGCGTTGCAAAACTTAAAACAAAAGATAATGCCACCATTGTGATCACTCATTATCAACGGTTACTGGATTATATTATTCCTGATTTTGTGCATGTATTGTATAACGGAAAAATTGTTAAATCTGGACATAAAGAACTGGCATACGAATTGGAAATAAAAGGATACGACTGGATTAAAAAAGAACTTGGAGAATATATAAATGGCTGAAACGAAGACCATCCATATTAAAGATAAATTAATATCGAGCTTTGAAGCAAACAAAGATATTCTTCTTGCGGATACGAGCGAGGAAGTAAAAAAAATCCGCCTGAAGGCATTTGAAAAATTCAAACAGCTTGGTATTCCCACCATTCATGAAGAAGCATGGCGTTTTACTAATATTGAAGAACGTATCAACCCTGAATTTACATACCAGTTTGAACCTTCCAGAAATGAAATTGAATTAAAAGATATTTTCCGTTGCGATGTGCCCGATCTGAACACGATTGTGATCACATCTCTTAACGGCTGGTATCCGCAGAATGGCGAACCTATCACAGTTTTGCCCGAAGGCGTGATCATTGGAAGTCTGGCAGAAGCGATGAAAAAATACCCGGAAATCGTTAATAAAAATCTTGCCCAACATGCCGACCATAATGAAAACAGCCTCGTTGCGCTGAACACGGCTTTTGCACGCGATGGTGTATTTATTTACATTCCTGAAAATATTGTTTTAGAACATCCTATTCAGCTTATTAATGTGGTGCATTCCACAGACGACCTGATCATTCATCAACGTAACCTGATCGTAGTAGATAAGAATAGTCAGGTAACCGTTGTTGTTTGTGATCATTCTTTATTCTTTAATAAGAGTTTTGTTAATTCCGTTACGGAAGTTGTCGCCAATGAAAATGCCAAAGTTAATCTTTATAATATTCAAAATTCAAGCAACAATACGTCACTGTTTTCGTCCATTGACATTTATCAGAAACGTTACAGTTCTGTGCTTGCGAACACTATCACATTGCATGGTGGATTTATCAGAAATAATATTAATGTACTGATGGATGATGAATATTGCGAAGTAGCCCTTTATGGGTTATATACCACAGACGGCGTTCAACATGTTGACAATCATACGGTCATTCAACATGCAAAGCCTAATTGTACCAGCACTCAAAAGTATAAAGGAATCCTGGATGATCAATCCAAAGGCGTATTTGATGGTAAAGTCTTAGTTAAGAAAGATGCCCAGAAATCCAATGCCTACCAGTCAAACAATAATATTCTCTTAACTGACGAAGCAAAAATAAATTCAAAACCCCAGTTGGAAATTTATGCAGATGATGTTAAATGCAGTCATGGCGCTACAACCGGACAGCTTGATAAAGAAGCTATGTTCTATCTTCGTTCAAGAGGTATTGATGAAAATGAGGCAAGGATGATGTTGATGTATGCTTTTGCTGCGGAAATTATTAAAACCATTAAAATTGACAGTTTGCGGGAACGAATCAATGATTTGGTGTCAAAACGTTTGAGAGGTGAATTATCAAGATGTAATAATTGTATGGTGAAATGTTATTAAAAAAGAATACAGAATAAAAAAGTTAGCAGTGAGGAGTAGACAATTAAAAAATTTGAGATTAAAATACTTGCAGCTACGTAATGACTAATGACCATTGATGATCATTGACTAATTAACAGAAATATGGCAATCAACATAAATAATATTCGAAATGATTTTCCGATCCTGAATCAAAAGATTTATGGGAAACCTTTGATTTATTTTGATAATGCAGCAACTACTCAGAAACCGCAGTCTGTCATTAATACGGTGGACAGCTATTATAAAGAATTTAACAGCAACATCCACCGCGGCGTTCATCATCTTAGCCAGCAGGCGACCATGGCATTTGAAAATGCGCGAAAAACCATTCAGCAATTCATCAATGCCAAAAATTCTCACGAAATAATTTTCACCAGGGGAACCACTGAATCAATCAATCTGATAGCTTCATGTTTTGGAAAAAAATATATCCAAAAAGGTGATGAAATCATTATTTCAGGGATGGAACATCATTCCAATATTGTTCCCTGGCAAATGATCTGTGAAGAAAAACAAGCCATCCTGAAAGTGATTCCTATTAATGATGAAGGAGAAATAATTTTTGAAGAATTTGAAAAACTGGTCAGCGAAAAAACTAAGATCATTGCTATTGCTTATATTTCAAATGCTTTAGGAACTATCAATCCGGTGAAAAAAATTATTGATCTTGCACATCAACATAATATTCCCGTTTTAATCGACGGCGCCCAGTCCACATCCCATTTGAAAATTGATGTGCAGGTATTAGATTGTGATTTTTATTGTTTCTCAGGGCATAAACTTTACGGACCAACTGGAATAGGCGTTTTATACGGGAAAGAAAAATGGCTGAATGAACTGCCACCATACCAGGGCGGAGGTGAGATGATCAAAAAAGTTACATTTGAGAAAACAACTTACAATGAACTGCCTTTTAAATTTGAAGCTGGGACGCCTGATATTTCAGGAGTTTTAGGCTTGGAAGTTGCGGTTAGATATATTCAAAATATCGGCATTGAAAATATTGCAGAATATGAACATGAGCTTCTCGAATATGCTACAAATAAGCTTTCAGCTATTGAACAAATAAAATTTTACGGAACAGCCAAAGAAAAAGCGGCTGTAATTTCATTTCTCATTGGCAATATTCACGCTTTTGATGCAGGGACTATCATTGACAAATTTGGTGTTGCAGTCAGAACCGGTCATCATTGCACGCAACCGCTTATGCAAAGATTTGGCATAACAGGAACAATCAGGGCTTCATTTGCATTTTATAATACGAAAGAAGAAATAGATGTGTTGATTGAAGCGGTGATGAAGGCAAAGAAGATGTTACAATAAAGATTATTTTCAAATGACAATTCAAGAAATCGAAAAACAAATAATAGAAGAGTTCGGTAATTTTTCTGAGTGGATGGATAAATATGAATACCTGATTGACCTGAGCAAGGAATTACCAAAGATTGATGATAAATACAAAACCGATCAATATATAATTACCGGTTGTCAATCGCAGGTTTGGCTCCATGCTTCTTTTGAAAATGGGAAAATAATTTACTCTGCCGACAGTGATGCCATCATCACCAAAGGCATTGTGGCATTGCTGATCCGCACTTTATCCAATCAAACGCCAGACGATATTCTGCAAGCTAAAATGGATTTTATTGATCAAATCGGGTTGAAAGAACATCTTTCACCAACCCGCTCGAATGGCTTGCTTTCAATGATCAAGCAAATGAAACTTTATGCGCTTGCATTTAAAGCAAAAAATCAGTAGCAGTTCGAAATTAATGTTGAAAATTTGTCTAAACACGAAAATCTATTTTCTATGAATCTTATGAATATTGAGTTGGAAAATAAAATTATCACAACACTCCGAACCATCTATGATCCTGAAATACCTGTGGACATTTATGACCTGGGATTGATTTACAAAATTGATATTGATCAAAACAAAGTCGTAAACATCACGATGACATTGACAAATCCCGGATGCCCGGTCATTGATTCTTTGTTAAATGAAGTTCATGATAAAATAAAAGAGATTGAAGAAGTAAGTGATTGTAATGTAAATCTCGTTTTTGATCCTGCCTGGAACCCAGATATGATGAGCGATGCAGCAAAACTTGATCTGGATATGTTATGATAAAATAAAAAGGAGAGAAAAATTCTTATAAAGCAGTTAAAGTAGTTTTTTTATCTTTGTTCAGACTTACTAAAACAAAGATGGAAAACAACCTTTTTATTTATAATACATTAACCCGAAAAAAAGAATTATTCGTACCGATCCAACCATCATTTGCAGGGATGTATGTTTGTGGACCTACGGTTTATGGCGAGCCGCACCTCGGTCATGCGCGTCCTGCTATTGTTTTTGATTTGATATTCCGTTATCTTCAGCATATAGGTTACAAAGTGCGTTATGTCAGAAACATCACTGATGTCGGTCATCTTGAAAATGATGCGGATGCAGGCGAAGACAAAATAGCCAAGAAAGCCCGCATAGAGCAATTAGAGCCGATGGAAGTCGCACAGCATTATCTCGACAGCTATCACTTTCACATGGATATGCTGAATGTAAAACGTCCAAGCATAGAACCAAGAGCATCCGGTCATATCATTGAACAAATGGAACTGATCAAAAAAATTTTTGATGCCGGTTTTGCTTATGAAGTGAACGGGTCGGTCTATTTCGATGTTCAGGTATATAATGCAAAACATAATTACGGCAAGCTTTCCGGACGTATTCTGGATGATCTTATGGCTAATACAAGAACTCTTGAAGGGCAAGACGAAAAACGTAATCCGGTTGATTTCGCTTTGTGGAAAAAAGCTTCGCCGGAACATATCATGCGCTGGTCATCTCCATGGAGCGTAGGATTTCCAGGCTGGCATCTTGAGTGTTCGGCAATGGGCGCAAAATATCTTGGAGTTCCTTTTGATATTCATGGTGGTGGAATGGATTTATTGTTTCCTCACCACGAATGTGAAATAGCGCAGTCAGTGGCTGCAAATAATACCGAGCCTGTCAGATATTGGATACACAACAACATGATCACCATTAATGGTCAGAAGATGGGAAAATCATTGAATAATTTTATTACGCTTAATGAATTATTTTCTGGTAATAATGCGGTTCTTGAGAAATCTTACAGCCCGATGACTATTCGTTTTTTTATTCTTCAGGCACAGTACCGGAGTACACTTGATTTTTCAAATGAAGCCTTGCAGGCTGCTGAAAAAGGATTCAAAAGACTGATGAGCAATATAGAAACTTTAAACAAATTAACTCCATCCGCTCAATCTACTATTAATGGTAAAGAATTATCCGATAGTTGCTACGAAGCAATGAATGATGATTTCAACAGTTCTATTGTTATCGCTCAACTATTTGAAGGCACAAAGATGATCAACAATATCAATGACGGCAGGGAAACAATTTCCTCTGCAGACCTTGATTCTCTTAAAAAATTATATAACGATTTTGTCTTTAATATTCTCGGACTAAAATCAGAAGAAACTTCAACGGACAATAATTTGGTCAATGAATTAATGAACCTGATTCTTTCCATCAGACAGGAAGTCAGGAATAAAAAAGATTTTGCAACTGCTGACCAAATCCGTGATGCCATGAATAAATTAAATATCAGTATCAAAGATTCAAAAGACGGAGCTACGTGGGGGATGAAAATTTGAAAGTAAAGTTAGAAAATTTAATAGAAGACAGATGACGCAGATCAATTATGATAAAAACGGATTTAATCGGCATAAATCAGCGTCATCAGCGTTCCATTTTTTTTATGATGAAGTTAATAAATAAAACCTTCTTTAGACTTTAACCTTTAGACTGATTATGAAAAAAATTATTTCTTACAACGTCAATGGCATACGTGCCGCTATGAAAAGAGGTTTGCTGGATTGGATCAAATCAGCTAATCCGGATATTTTATGTATCCAGGAAATGAAAGCACAATTAGAACAGATTCCTGTTCAGGAATTTGAAGAAATTGGGTATAAAAGTTTTTGGCAATGCGCTAAAAAGAAAGGATACAGCGGTGTTGGTATCCTAACTAAAACTGAGCCTGATCAGGTTGTTTATGGAATAGGAAATGAAAAATATGATGGTGAAGGTCGTTTTGTAAGAGTTGATTATGGGGATATTTCTGTTGTCAGCGTTTATCATCCTTCAGGCACCACAGGTGAAGTACGACAGGCATTTAAAATGAATTGGCTGGATGATTTTCAGCAATACATTAACGAATTAAAAAAATCCAGACCAAATCTTATCATTTCGGGAGATTATAATATCTGTCACAAACCAATTGATATTCATGATCCCATTGGAAATGCCCATTCATCAGGCTTTTTACCTGAAGAACGTGAATGGATAGGAAAATTTATTGACAGCGGTTTTATTGACTCATTCAGATATTTTAACAATGAACCTCATCAATACACCTGGTGGAGTTTCAGAGCGAATGCCCGCATGCAGAATAAAGGCTGGCGTATAGATTATCACATGGTAAGTCAGCCTTTGGAAAAGAAATTAAAAAGAGCGTTGATCCTGCCCGAAGCTGAACATTCAGACCATTGCCCCATTGTTGTAGAAGTTGATTTTTGAATATAAGGAAGATCGAACTAAATGCCCTGAAGAATTGCTCTGAAAATTTTGATTTTTCTTAAAACACCAGTTTAAAAAATAACCAGGCAAAAGCAATATTATAAAATCCGCTTCGTTTTTATATTTAGTTTCAAAACAAATTATGAAATTAAATTTTAATAAAATACAAAGCCTATGCGACAATCTTATACTTTTAATGATTTTAAGGAATTTGCTAAACTGGATGACATGGAAATTGATAGCTTCATATTAAAAGAATTGATGTTCGATTCCGATGAATATTGTAATGATTCAATAAAAATTCACGCTGTGCTTAATGATTTTGAGTATGAACCTCGCAAACATGTTATCAATAACATTTTAAGTTTTTCAAAAGTTTTTAATGTTATAAAATTAAGTAATATTATAAGTACATCAGTGGTTATAAATTGACCGGAAGGTTCAATACGATTTATTTCTATTGATAGAAATGGAATTTGTGATAGTCAGAACGATCTCGTTTTTGATCTTTTAACACTTCATTTATTTTTCCAGCTAACACATTAAATACGTCAAGATTGTTTTCAGAAAACCATTTTTGTGCCTGTTTATCGGAATTACAGGCATCTGCAAATTTCAGTAAAAAATCCTGCTGGTGCTTGATTAACCAGTTGATTGCATTTTTTTCACCGTCAATGGCATTACTTAAAATAGCTAAAATCGGATGATACTTTAACAGCCATGAAAGAGCGTCTCTGCTTGCATGAATAGCGCTGGTGAGGGCTGCAAGTTCCGGATACCCATTATTCAGCAACCATTTATAAACTTTGACATTGCCATTAATAGCTTCTCCAAATGCAATTAATATCTTAACCGGATATTTCTGAAGCATGAATCATAATTTATTTCAAAATTACAAAATAAATACTTTCAAAGAAAAATTTTATATTTGCTTAAAGTAAAGAAACATCATGATTTTGGGTATAGGAATAGACAATATTGAAGTAGCTCGGATTGAAAAAAATATCTCAAAAGATATTGGGTTCAAAGAAAAAGTTTTTACAGAAAAAGAAATTGATTATTGTGAATCAAGGAAAGCCGGAAGATTTCAAAGTTATGCTGCCCGTTTCACTGCAAAGGAAGCTTTCTTCAAAGCTTTAGGTACCGGCTGGCGAGGCGAAATGGCTTTTAATGAAATTGAAATTTTTAATGATAAACTTGGAAAACCTGAAATTAGAGTTCATGGAAAGGTAAAAGAATTTGTTGTAAAGAAAAAAGTCAAAACAATTCACGTTTCTTTATCTCATTTGAAGGAAATAGCTTGTGCAATTTTTATAATTGAAAAATAAAATTCTAAAATAAAAAAGTCCGAGAAATTCCCGGACTTTTTTATTGATTGAAATTTTAAAATTATTTCTTTTCTTCTGTTGCGGCTGGTTTTTCTTCAGCAGGCTTAGCTGTTGTAGAATCTTTAACTTCTTTTGTAGCTGCTTGTACAGCTGTTGAATCTTTTTGTTCAGTTGATTCAGTTTTGTTACCTTTACATGATGTTAAAGTTGAAAGACCTAATACAACTACTGCTGCTAATGTTAAAAAAATTGATTTTTTCATTTTAATAATTTTTAAGTTAAATATTATATTTAATCATTGGTAGTCGAATTGATAAAAAGGTAACCCTTCCCAATTAATAAATATTTTTTTTGGGTTACCTTTGTAAAAAAATCATACTAAAAAACGAACAGGATAGGTTGATGGATAAGCGTTTGTACATTTCGGATGAAGATTTTATAAAGGGGATTATTAAAAATGAAGATATGGCATTATCTATCCTGTATAAACTTCATTTCCCAATGGTGTTGAATTTCATTTTAAGAAATAACGGGAATGAAGATGATGCAAAAGATATTTATCAGGAAGGAATTATAACTTTATATAATAACATTAAAAATGGAATTTTTAAGCAGGAATCAAAAATTAAAACATATCTATATTCCATTTGCAGAAGGATCTGGTTAACTGAACTTAAACGAAAAAGTGATTTTACAGGTGAAATTGATGATGTAAACAGTTTTATCCTGATTGAAAAAGAAAAGGAAAATCAGATTAAAGAGAATGACAGGAAATTCATCATTATGGAAAATAGTTTAAAACAACTTGGCGAACCGTGCAGAACCATTTTAAAGGATTTTTATATTGAACGATTGTCCATGCAGGATATAGCCGATAAGATGTGCTACACCAATATGGAAAACGCAAAAACGCAAAAATATAAATGCTTACAAAGGTTAAAAAAAATATATTTTTCAACATATAACTTAAATAATATTTAATTATGAACTTCGATATTGAAACCTTCGATTTTATTGACAGATATTTTTTAGGTGACTTGGACCATGAAGAATTAAAACAATTCAATGAGAGGATTGAACTAGATTCTCTTTTTGCAAAAGAAGTAGCCACCCAAAAAGAACTGATCGAATTAATGAATTTGCATGATCAAAAGTCAAAATTAAAAGAAAAACTAAACTCCATCCATGAGGATATTGATATTGATAAAGTCAAAGAAGATTTCCGCCAGCCTTCATTCATGAAAAGGTATGATAAAAGAAATATCCTGACAACAGTATTGGCTGCTGCATCAGTTTCAATTATTGTTGTTTTTTCAGCGCTTTATTTCACGGGATGGTTTAACTACCAAAAGCAAGTTACTTCTTATATGGAATTAAAAAATAACCTGGCTCATATTTCATCCAAACAACAATCATTATGGAATGCTATTTTCAACAATAAAAAAACCGCAACACCAAGTGGTACATGTTTTTCTGTCTCTGCAAATGGTTATCTTGTTACAAATTATCATGTGGTAAAAGATGTTGATTCCATCTCTGTGGTGAATTACATGGATTCGCTAATCAAATTTAATGCCCGACTTGTTTATAAAGATGTTCGTCATGATATAGCAATTCTTAAAATTGATGATAAAAATTTCAAGTCATTCGGAATGTTGCCTTATACTATAAAAAAAGATTTTTCAGATCTTGGTGAAAATGTTTTCACGTTAGGATATTCAAAAAATGATCTGGTTTATGGCGAAGGTTTTATTTCTTCATCAACCGGATTTAATGAAGACAGCTCGGCATACCAGGTTTCAATCCCTGTTAACCCGGGTAACAGTGGCAGCCCTTTACTTGATTCAAAGGGAGAATTAATTGGGATTGTCAGTGGTAAGCACTCGCAGGATGAAGGCGCTACATTTGCCGTAAAATCAAATTATCTGTTAATTGCCTTGGATTCCGTCAAAGCAGATAAAAGCCTGAAAGCTCCTATAATGACTAAGAAAAATGATATAAAGGGTTATAAGAGAACTACACAAATTAAAAAATTACATTCTTTTATTTTCAAAGTCGAAGTGTATAAATAATCCTTGAAAAAGTCTTTTTTAAAAAAGGAAGTTCCTTATTCTTTTATTTCTTTTTTATTGGTATGATAAATGTCCATTGCAACTATCATTGCAATGAATCCCCAGAAGGGAATAGAGGCTTTATCGGAATCCAGGAAATTATTTAAAAAGCCATGAATAAAATAGGTGATTAGTCCAATGATAATGGCAAGGCTGAATCGTTTAACATATTTTTCTTCGCTTTCTCTGTATATTTTTAGGCTTGTGTAAATTGTGCAAACAATAATAGATAAAAAAGATAATACACCTAAAAGACCTGATTCTGCCAATGGTCCAATATATTCGCTATGTGCATTCCCTCTGTCGCCGGCATTCGTACTGATGATCGTTTTATATTTAGCTAACTGAAAAGGTCCATAAAAAAATTGATAGGTACCAGGACCCCATCCAAAAAAAGGTTTTTTGCAAAACATTCTTATGGCAGCGTTCCAGCGGTTTATTCTTTCAAGATTTGAGGCATCAGTCGAAATGTTTGAAACAGATTCTACATGTTGAACTAAATCAGTGGAAGAGGCTTGTTTGTTCTTTTCAAGTTTAGAAAAAATAGCATCCTGAAAAAAGAAAAGAGTACTTATTAAAAAGATAAGCAACAATAAAACCCATTTCAATTTGATACGAAACAATACTATTAAGAATATGATTAACCCAATGATTAAGCTCACCCATGCAGCACGGGTGTATGATAAAACAATGGCAATGATTAAAATTGTTAAAACAACACATGACAAAATTCTGATAGACTTTTTATAATGAGAATTAAAAGAAAAAAATATTACAATAGGTATAAATAATGCAAGTACAGCGCCATATGCCGTATGATCGTTGTAAAAAGGCGTCATCACCCAGTGGCTGGTTTTTTCCGAAAAATTGAAAAGCGAATGATTGTAAATAGTATAAAAAATTACAGCTATTAATGAAATAATATATAACCATATAAATGTTCTTATATTTTTAAATTTTTTGAATAATGGAACTCCTAAAAAAAATGCCGGACAAATAAACCATAAACGGGCAATTAAAAATTTCGTTGAAACAACAGGCAGTTCACTGGTTAAAGTTGTGATGAATATCCAAACAAGATTTATTATTATAGCTATTGTTACAGGATGGGTAATTATTTTTTTATCATATTTTCTATCGTAAATCAACTTGATTATAAAAATCAACATAATCCCAAACATCAAAGGCTCGGTAGGTAAGGTTAGCCCCATTCCGTTATAGAAATTTTTAAAATTAATGGATAATGGAGTTAAGAATGCTAAAAGGAGAATCAATTTATCAAGAGAAAAAAAATAAAGAATGATTATAATAAAAAAAACAGGAAAAAGGGAAAGCCAATAAAATTCTTTCGCTATTAAAATTATATTAGTTAATATAAAAATAGTGCTGAGAGTGTACACCCATTTTAATTTGTACTTTTCTATCAAATTAATTAAGATTTTATAAAATATAACAATCAGCTTTTATTAACGGGGTTTTGATAATTATCAATAATTCCTATCATCAGTACAGACACGAATAATGTTGTAAAGGCGCTTATAAGAATTATCAGCCATCTGACGGGATAACATTTTTTGTCAGAAATTTTAGGATTGCTGACTATGCTTGCATAAGTTACATCTTTAGTTAGATCGCTAATTGTCTTATCATAATCCGTCAAAGTCTTATTATATGCTGCTGTTGCACTGCTTAAATAACCCCCTAACAATAAAAATTCACCGCCATAACTTTCCAGATTTTTTAAGATTGCTGAAGAATTTGTTGTACCCGATCTTTCTTCTTTGACATGTTGTCTTGTGGCTTCTTTAGTCTGGATGTCATAATCTAAAATATTATACTTTTTTCTTAAGGTATCTAACCTGTGTTCCAAAGAATCAATTTGTTTTCTTTTTGATTTTAACTGTACATCAAGGGTTTTGGCTACTTCCGCTAATTTTTCACGGTGTAATTTCACGACTTTATTATTAAAACATTCTATCATTTCATTTGCAATCCGACAAGCTTGTTCAGGCTTTGTGTCCATTACTGTTATTTCCACTGTTTCATTATCACCCTTTTTTACAATTATATTTTCGGAAAAAACATAATACAATATTGCTTTAAAATTTTTCATGGACGAATCAAGTCCCCACTGTTTTGCAAGATTAAATTTAGTGATTATTGAATCTTTCAAATCATCAGACTGGAATAGCTGTAACATTTGTTCGGTTGGAGATTCAGAGGAATAAGGCGATATGTTGGTCGGATAAAGAACAGCAGTAGATTTATATTTTGGCGTAATAAAAAAAGGAGACGAAAAAATAAAAGATAAAATAATCGAACTGACGACTATTATTAATAAATGTTTCCTCCATTTATATAATAACTTGAAAAGGTTGATATTGCTAAAAAAATTTTCCATATAGACTATATAATTTTCATTAAATTTAAAATCAAAATTAAAAGAGGGAATATTTATTTGAAATTGAAATTGATTTTTTTTTTAGATGTATTTTCAATGATTATGATAATAACAACAGCAAGTATCAGAGCCGCCAGCGTGGATATCAGAACAATCAACCACCTCACAGGATATGATTTTTTTTCCGCTTTATACGCTCTGTCAACAATAAATTTTTGAGGAATAGCTTGTTCGGCATCCACTTTTGCTTCTTCATATTTGGTTTTTAATAAACTTAATTGTTTTTTTTCATTAAGTAAGGCATCACGTATTGAAACATAAGCACTGCCGTATTTTGAAAGAATATCTAATTTTTTTTGAATCGCTTCAATCCCGGCATGATTATTTTGTGCAATTTCCTTTGCTAATTGCTTGTTGAACATCTCCGACTGGGTTTCATAATCGTTGATGCCTAAAGTTCTCAATACCGTTAAAGAATCTTCCATCTCCTTAACAGATTTCTTTTGTTTATTATAAGAAACTTCAACTACTTTAAAAGCCTGTAAGGCTCTTTCCCTTTGCATATTATTTTTAATGGTATCGTAAAGTGCTGCAATATTATTGGCAATATCAGCAGCTATTTGCGGGTCTTGATCAAGCACTGCAATTTCAACAGCCATAAACTCTGTTCGTGAAAACGTGATATTTTCTTTATATTTTTGGTAAAGTCGTGTCCATTTAAAGTTTGCAGTAGAATCAATATCATAGTGAGACATCAGATGATATTTTTCAATAATCTTAGAGCGAAGCAATGATGAATTTAATATCTGAAGCATTTGTTCGGCTTGCTCTGTTTCGCCTAATTCCATTAAGTCTTCCTTTCCTG
>Ga0364900_10234_pt1 | contig 22008 bp, 18 predicted proteins | sample ExccelJu500002D3_FD_206974 | JGI IMG/M metagenome (GOLD analysis project Ga0364900, IMG submission 206974) | Enriched cells from Trout Bog Lake Hypolimnion, Wisconsin, USA - BchlTB.July09.5000.02.D3 | ecosystem: Environmental > Aquatic > Freshwater > Lake > Hypolimnion/Profundal zone | place: USA...
ACGACATGATTGACTTAATAATTACATCTTATAAAAAAATATTGATAGCTAGTGCTATAGGTGCCTTATTGGGCTATGCTGCCTGGTTTTTTCTCTTCCAATATCGCGCTGAAGTAACTCTGATTAATGCTGGTAACGGCATTGATCTTGTATCTTGGCGCATTCTTCAAAAAGGACTGCCTAACTTGGCAGATCAAATGGTGCAGGATAACAAGGCGCCAGAGAGTGAGATGACGGTATATCGACAGATGAGTGATCCAGAATGGTGGAAAAGCAACGTACAGGCTACTTATGCCCTCAGTAAGGCCGATACTAAAGACCTTGCGGGTATTAGCAAAGATTTAGATGGGGCTGGAAGCAGTATTTTAAGTTTAATGATTACGGCACCCGGTCACTCCCGAAAGACTTCGATAGAAAATGCGGATGTAGCCTCACGATTTTTATTGACGGGGGGTGCTTATCTGCAATTGAGGTCAATGCTCAATGGTTATGAAGCTGAGGCATTGAGTGTAAAGGCCGATGTTGAAAAACGCATTGGCTCAACAGAGATTGAGTTGGCTTATTTGCAGGGGCGAGCCAAAAACTTGGATGACTTGTTAAAGCGCTTTCCGAGCGATCAAAAAATTTCTCAACAAGTAACCGATCCAAAAGATTCTGGGGCTAAATATCTACCGATTAGTACTCAGATAATCGCCATAAATACTGAAATTTATCAAAATCGTGAGGTTTTGGCACGCCTTGCCGATCGATTGACTCAGCTGGAGATCATGAATCAGTTTTTACAGGAGGCCACTCCTAAAGCACAGACCCAGTTTGACGGTATTGGGTTAATTAAGCAATATCTCCTAATCGAGGATACCTTGCGGAAGGCATTATCCCCGGACGATCTCAAGGCTCGTGCAGCATTAGATCAGTTGCGCAGCAAATTGCTGAAATTAGAGGCCCGTTTTACAAAGGGTTTAGAAGCCAATACCTCTCCAATTGCTTATAAACGGGGTGCCATCAAGGTAACGCTTGGAGGGACAGCACTTGCTTTCCTGGTAGCTTTATTGTTTTTGCTAGGGCAGCGTTTTTTTCTTAGGTTTGATTGATAGACATGCCTTTTAAAGAAGTATTTAATTGGGCAATGGGTATATGACACATCCCAAAGCCTAATTTTTAAATGGAATTAGCAATTATTCTTGCCTTTATAATGACTAGCTTACAGTATGAGCATAAAAATTTATTCTTTCTCGTTAAGTATTGATCTATATATAGATGGCTCAAAATTGTGCTCGAGATCGGGCATTAACTGTGTATGCATCAGATAAACGGAATTAGCACATGACAAACAAACAAAAAGTCGCCCTAATAACCGGGATCACTGGCCAAGATGGCTCTTATCTTGCAGAATTACTGTTGGAGAAAAGCTATATTGTTCATGGAATAAAGCGCCGGGCATCTTCATTTAATACTGAGCGTATTGATCATATTTACCAAGATCCCCATGTTAATCATCCAGATTTGATCTTGCATTATGGCGATTTAACGGATACTAGTAACTTGATGCGGATTATTCAAGAATGTCAGCCAGATGAAATATACAATTTAGGCGCACAAAGTCACGTAGCGGTTTCCTTTGAGTCTCCCGAATACACGGCTGACGTAGATGCCATTGGACCGTTACGTATCTTGGAGGCCATACGTATTTTGGGTCTTGAAAAGAAAGCCCGCTTTTATCAAGCCTCTACTTCAGAGCTCTACGGTTTAGTGCAGGAGAGTCCACAAAAGGAAACTACTCCGTTTTATCCAAGAAGCCCCTATGCTGTGGCTAAGTTGTATGCCTATTGGGTTACCGTAAATTATCGTGAAGCCTATGGCATCTATGCCTGTAACGGCATTTTATTTAATCATGAATCTAAGCGTCGTGGGGAGACTTTTGTTACTCGTAAGGTGACTCGTGGCCTAGCTAATATCGCTCAAGGTCTTGAAAAGTGCCTTTATCTGGGGAATATCGATGCGTTGCGTGACTGGGGTCATGCAAAAGACTATGTGCGGATGCAGTGGCTCATGCTTCAGCAGGATCGGCCAGAAGACTTTGTGATAGCAACAGGCGTTCAGTTCACGGTTCGTGAATTTATAACCAAAAGTGCTGAGCAACTCGGCATTGCTCTGAGGTTCGAAGGTGTCGCCGAGAATGAACGGGCGGTTGTAGCCTCCATTGAGGGTGACAAAGCTCCAGCTTTAAAAGTGGGTGATGTAATTGTTAGGATCGATCCACATTACTACCGCCCGACTGAAGTAGAAACTCTACTGGGCGATCCCACTAAGGCTAAAGAAAAACTTGGCTGGGTCCCGGAAATTACGCTAGATCAGATGATTTCGGAGATGGTGGCAAACGATTTAGATCAAGCTAGGCAACATGCACTATTGAGCAAGTATGGCTTTAGTGTTGCAGTTGGTAGGGAATGATCGCAAAAAAAAGACGAGCCCTTATTTGTGGTGTCTCTGGCCAGGATGGCGCTTATCTCGCCCAATTATTATTGAATAAGGGGTATGAAGTGTGGGGGACTTCGCGGGATGCGCAGATGTCTTCATTTGCATCACTTTATAAGTTAAAAATTGCAGCCCAAGTAAAAACACTTTCGATGAGTTTGACTGATTTTCGTAGTGTTTTGCATGTGATTTCAAAGGTTGAGCCAGATGAAATATATAACTTGGCAGGACAATCTTCCGTCGGACTTTCATTTGATCAGCCAGTTGAAACTTTTGAAAGCATCACTCTTGGCACAATTAATTTATTGGAGTCTATTCGTTTTGTTAACCCAAAGATCCGTTTTTACAATGCTGGATCAAGTGAGTGCTTTGGTGATACGGGTGTAAATTTTGCAGATGAAAATAGCGCTTTTCGCCCAACCAGCCCTTATGCAATTGCAAAAGCTGCCGCTACTTGGCAAGTAAGTCTATATCGAAAGGCTTATGGCCTCTATGCAGCCACAGGAATTTTATTTAACCATGAATCCCCATTGCGACCAGAGCGTTTTGTAACTAAAAAGATAGTAGCCACAGTTTGCCGCATTGCTAATGGCAGCGATGAAAAGCTTGAGCTTGGAAATGTGGATATACGTCGCGATTGGGGTTGGGCACCAGAATATGTTGATGCAATGTGGCGGATGCTTGGAATTAATGAGCCAGAGGATTTTATTATAGCCACTGGCGAGACTCAAAGCCTAAGAGATTTTTTAAAGATTGCATTTGAGACGCTTGATTTAGATTGGCAACAGCATACTTTTATAGATCAAAATCTAATGAGGCCGTCAGATCCATTTGAAATTAAGGGGTTGGCAAATAAGGCGAGCCAATATTTGTCATGGAAGCCGGAAATAAAAGGCGCCGAATTGGTTCAAAAGTTAGTTAAAAGTCAGATGGAAAATACTGAAGCTTGGTTAACAAGATGAGTTAGTGTCAGCGTCCTTGAGATTGTTTACATAACTATTGAGCATTAAAACTAAGCACAGATAATCCACTTAAGAAATTGACTGCTGCCAATTACTATTGAATTGATATTATTTATAAATATTACAAAATGAATCCCAAAATAATTAAATTACTGTTTGATTGTCATACTTTTGATAAAGAAAGACAGGGCACTAGTACATTTTTAGCTGGGTTAATTAACGCTTTACCTGAAGTGATGCTAAATGAGTTTAGAGGGTACGCTTTGGAGGTCTATTGTGCAGCTAATAGTGCTACTAGCATAAGTAAATATATTGACACTCCATTTTATTACATTAAAATCCCTAAAAACTTCATAAGTAGAAACTTGTTTTTTCTGCCAGTCCTATCTTTTAGAATTAAATCTGATTTTGTTGTTAGTCAGTATGTTAGGCCAATTTATTGCAATAAATATTCTGTCTCAGTAATTCATGATCTTTTATTTCTAGATTTTCCAAATTATTTTAGCTTTCATTATTCATTTTTTCGAAAAATATTTTTTGGATTATCGGCTAAATTTAGCTCAAATATATTTACTATTTCCAATTATTCCAAGGATAGAATAAGCAGTACATACGGAGTGTTAAGGTCTAAAATTGGAATACTAACATGTGCACCTCAGATTCATTCCGCACATCCTAATATAGCGAAAACAACAAATAGAATCTCTTTTTTATATGTGTCTCGTTTAGAGCCCCGAAAGCGTCATGAGTGGTGTGTCTCCGTCTTTGAGGAATTAATTAAGGATGGATTTGATGTGGAGTTAGTAATTGTTGGTGCTGGTAGTGATGGCTATGCAACGGCATTAAAGCAAGATTTCAAGGAATGCGCTCGAAGGTATTCCGATCGATTTCATCATTATGAGGGCATCTCCCCCGAAAAACTTGCAGAATTATATTGTGATGCTGATATATTTTTATGCCCAACTATTGGGGAAGGGTTTGGCATTCCAGTGATTGAGGCGGCCGCATATGGTAAGCCATGTGTAGTTGCAGATAGTACCGCTCTATCGGAGCTAAAAGGGGTCTGTGTGGGTGAATTTTTTGCAAAAAATAATTATTCGGCTTTCGTAACATCAACATTGAAAGTATTGTTAAATTTGCCAGAATATGCGAATAGGTCGGCGGCTAAAAGCTCAGAAATTACTGAAATTTTTAATTGGAAAAATGCCGCAAGGACATTTATCAGTGAAATTATTAAAACTTATGATGGCCATGTTGATAATAATGAGAATTTAAAATTCTAATCATTCTTAATTTTTATAGTTTATTTATTGTTTAATACTTATGCAGGCAATAAAATCTAAGTCTTAGAAAAAATCGCACTGGAAAGTGCTTATTCATTTTATTTTTTTATTTGGGGTTTGGGCGCCGCTTGAAGCGATCTTAGTATGCTACATCTGTTTAATTTTGAGTCTGAGGTTGGTATGATCTGGGCCGAGATATATTTTTTGGTATTGGAGGATATGTAGTGCCCCTAATAAGAACCTCCGAGAATAAATATTTTTCCGCTGAAGAGGGCGAAACGATCTTAGCAGCAGCGCTAAGGGAGGGTTTTATTTTGCCTTATAGTTGTAAGACTGGCCGCTGTAGCTCCTGCAAGTGTAAGGTGATTAGCGGGGTAACGGTTGCCATGACTGAAGAATTCGGTATTACTAATGAGGAGCGGATAGAAGGTTGGATATTGAGTTGCATTCGAGTAGCGAAAACAGATATTCAATTGGAGGTTGAGAATCTTGAAGGTATTAAAATCTCCAGGGCACGGACAGTACCCTGTCGAATTCATACCCTAAAGCGTGTTTCTTCTAATGTGCTAAAAGTTGAGCTTCGCCTCCCACAAAATATTGGTTTTTCCTACTTGGCCGGTCAATATATAGACTTAATAGGGCCTGAAGGAGTTAGACGAAGCTATTCCATTGCAAATACTAATATTCATGACGGAATACTTGAAATACACATCCGGGAAGTATTAGGGGGTGTGATGAGTGAGTATTGGTTTGGTGCCGCTAAAGAAAATGATTTGTTAAGATTGAATGGCCCGATGGGGACCTTTTTCTTGCGTAATGTTGCTGACTTAGATTTGATTTTTTTGGCTACCGGTACTGGTATTGCACCAATTAAAGCAATGCTCGAGCAGCTTAGTAGCATATCGGGAACATATGCCCCTAAGTCAATCTCCGTCTATTGGGGAGTAAGGGAGGAGTCAGATTTATATTGGAGCACTTCTTTATTGGGGGCGGATATCCAATTTTCCCCAGTCCTTTCGCGCCCGAGTTCAGAGTGGAGAGGAATTCGTGGGCATGTTCAAGATGCAGTATTAAACCAAAAACCACTTCTAAAAAATACAATAATTTATGCTTGTGGATCTGATGCAATGATTCATGCTGCTAGGAAGGCCTTGGTTGATGCTGGCTTACCTGAGAATCATTTTTATTCAGATGCCTTTGTGTGCTCAGCAAAAGTTTAAATTTGACCTGGAATAAGAAAGATTTGAAAAATTTTAGATGAATTGTTCGGAAAGATTAATATGAAAGCAGTAATATTAGCAGGCGGGTTGGGAACGCGATTAAGCGAAGAGACGTCTGACCGTCCAAAGCCAATGGTTGAGATTGGTGGTAAACCAATCTTATGGCACATCATGAAGATGTATTCACATTACGGCATAAACGATTTTATTATTTGTTGTGGCTATAAGGGGTATGTAATAAAAGAATATTTCGCGAATTATTTTTTACATATGTCTGATGTTACTTTCGATATGAGATCTAACGTGATGAATGTCCACCACAAGAGAGCCGAACCTTGGTCTGTTACTTTGGTTGATACTGGGGATGATTCAATGACTGGTGGGCGTCTCAAACGCGTAGGTTCATACATTCAAAGTGAAGAAGCGTTTTGCTTCACTTATGGTGATGGCGTTGGGGATATAGATATCGGCGCTACATTAGATTTTCATCGGAGCCACGGAAAACTAGCCACTATGACTGCAACGTATCCGCCAGGAAGATTCGGTGCGCTAGATATTGAAAATAAACAAGTCATTCATTTTAAGGAAAAGCCGAAAGGCGATGGCGCCATGATCAACGGCGGCTTTTTCATTTTGTCACCGAAAGTGCTTAGTTATTTGAAGAGTGACGCAACTGTTTGGGAGCAGGAGCCTTTGATGGGGCTGGCTAATGATGGTCAATTAATGGCCCACGAGCACCACGGCTTCTGGCAGCCGATGGACACATTACGAGATAAAAATTTGCTTGAGCACCTATGGGTTAGTGGAGTGGCGCCGTGGAAAAAATGGGATTAAGTGCATGACAGTTAATGCTCAATTTTGGGCCAATAAAAAAATACTTCTTACGGGTCATACAGGATTTAAGGGTGGCTGGCTTAGCATTTGGTTGAAGACTTTAGGTGCGGAAGTTATGGGGTTGGCGCTTGACCCTCCCACATCGCCTAATTTATTTTCTGAGGCTAATGTGGCCTCAGGGATGACAAGTGTTATTGGTGATATTAGAGATTATGAAGTAGTGCGCAAGGTGTTTGAGAGGTTTAAACCGGAAATTGTGATTCACATGGCTGCCCAACCTTTGGTGCGCGCTTCCTATCAAGATCCGATCACCACTTATGCGACAAATGTAATGGGAACAGTTCATATTTTAGAGGCTGCGCGTAATGCTGGAAGCGTGCGCGCTATTGTTAATGTGACAACTGATAAGTGCTATGAAAATAAAGAGTGGGCATGGGGTTATCGTGAGAATGAATCAATGGGGGGATATGATCCTTATAGCAATAGTAAAGGGTGTTCGGAGTTGGTGACCAGTGCCTTTCGCCAGTCATTCTTTGCGAACTCGGGTGTAGCTTTGGCCTCGGCTCGGGCTGGAAATGTTATTGGAGGTGGGGATTGGGCTGTTGATCGATTGGTGCCAGATATTTTGCGAGCATTCGAAAAAAATGAGCCAGTTGTCATTCGCAATCCCAATTCAACGCGCCCTTGGCAGCACGTTTTGGAGCCGTTATCTGGATACCTTACCTTGGCGCAAAGTCTTTATATAAAGCATCAAACTTATGCAGAAGCATGGAATTTTGGCCCTAAAGAAGAGGATGCAAAACCTGTCCAATGGATTGTAGAGAATTTAGTTCAGGGCTGGGGTCGGGGCGTTAACTGGATTTTAGATGGCAGCAGCCATCCTCACGAGGCTCATTATTTGAAGTTGGATATTTCTAAAGCAAGGGCGCGCTTGGATTGGACTCCTCGCTGGAGTTTAGACCATTCGCTAAAGCTGATTACTGCATGGCATCAAGCTTGGCTCTCAAAGGAAAATACAATGCAACTATGCCAAGATCAAATCTTAGAATACACCAACGCTATGAAAGTACCATCATGACAACTATACAATTAACTGCGAATTCTTCTAGTGCGGCCGAGGAATTACGTCAGAAAATTTCCGCCCTTGTTCAGCAGTATGCTGATATATCTTTCGCACCCACTATTTTCGTTCCTGGAGAAACTCCTGTTCCCGTTTCTGGAAAGGTGATAGGCGCAAAAGAATTGCAATTAATGGTTGAAGCAAGTCTGGATGGATGGCTTACAACCGGTCGCTTTAATGCAATGTTTGAACAGCGCCTGGCCCAGTATCTTGGCGTAAAACATTTAATAACTGTAAATTCAGGGTCATCTGCGAATTTAGTTGCTTTCTCAACTTTGACCTCGCCACGATTGGGCGATAGAGCTATAAAACAGGGTGATGAAGTTATTGGTGTAGCTGCTGGATTTCCTACTACCGTAAATCCAATACTGCAATTTGGCGCGGTGCCTGTATTTGTGGATGTTGATTTGGCTACTCATAATATCGATGCAAGCTTGATAGAGGCGGCAATTACATCAAAAACAAAAGCTATCATGCTGGCTCATTCCTTGGGTAATCCATTTAATTTGGATGAGGTAACTGCATTATGTGCAAAATATAACCTCTGGTTAATTGAGGATTGTTGCGATGCGCTAGGAGCTACTTATAAGGGAAAAATGGTTGGATCATTTGGTGATATTGCCACCTTAAGTTTTTATCCGGCACATCATATAACCATGGGTGAGGGCGGCGCTGTATTTACTAACAATTCCGAGTTAAAGCTAATTGCTGAGTCTTTTCGCGATTGGGGGAGGGATTGTTATTGCCCGCCTGGTAAGGACAATACTTGCAATAAGCGATTCTGTTGGAAAATGGGTAATTTACCAGAGGGATATGACCATAAATACACCTATAGTCATTTGGGTTACAACTTAAAAATTTCGGATATGCAGGCTGCGTGTGCATTAGCTCAATTGGATCGATTGGATGAATTTATCTCTGTACGCAAGGCAAATTTTTCATATTTAAAAAAACGCTTAAAAAATTGCGAGGAATTTTTACATTTACCAGAAGCAACCTCCGGATCGGACCCTTCATGGTTTGGGTTTCCAGTTATTTTAAAAGAATCATCAGGTGTTAAGCGTGTAGATTTAATTAATTATCTTGATCAAAATAAGATTGGTACGAGACTATTGTTTGCGGGTAATTTGACAAGGCAGCCCTACATGATTGATAAATGCTTTCGAATTAGTGGTAATTTAACCAATACAGATATTGTGATGAATCAGACTTTTTGGCTTGGAGTGTTTCCTGGTTTGCATCAGGAGCAGTTGGATTACGTTGCAGACCGTTTAGAAGAGTTTTTTGGGTTAAATTTTTAATGTTCAGCATTCTTGCAACACCTTTTGCAGGTTGTTATGAAGTGCAGCCAAAGGTTTTATCGGATTCGCGAGGTAGTTTTATTAAAACCTTTCATCATGATGAGTTTAAAAGTTTAGGATTGGAAACAAATTTTCAGGAGGAATATTACTCAAACTCCCATCGCAATGTGGTAAGAGGGGTGCATTTTCAATTGCCTCCAGAAGATCATGTAAAGATGGTTTATTGTTTGGATGGCGAAGTTTTTGATGTGGTGGTTGATTTAAGGGTTGGGTCTCCAACGTATAAGATATCAGCTTCTTTCAGTCTCTCATCCAAAAAAGCGAACTGTTTATACATCCCAAAAGGCATGGGTCATGGATTTTGTGTATTAAGTAATTCCGCAACACTTTTGTATAAAGTAAGTACGGTCTATGCACCAGTTTATGATTCAGGGGTTTTGTGGAATTCACTTGATATTGAATGGCCAGTAAATGATGTTATTTTGTCTCGCCGAGATTCAAGCTTTCAAATGCTTTCAGAATTCAATAGCCCCTTTAGATATGAAAAAGAATAAATTAACTGCTCTGGTTACAGGCGGTACAGGTTATTTGGGCTCCAATCTTGTAATTAAGTTAGCTTTAGAGGGGTGGAAGGTGCACTTGGTTATCAGGCCAGGCTCCAATATTTCCCCGCTTAGGGCGGTCTTACCCTTAATTCATCTTCATGAATATGATGGAACATATACAAGTCTAAATAGATTAATGGGAATATCTAAACCAGACATAGTATTTCACTTGGCATCTGTTTTTGTTGTGGCACATACACCAGAAGATATTGCTAAATTAATGGATTGCAACCTTGTGTTTTCTACTCAATTAGTAGAGGCCATGGTTTCTAATAAAGTTAAACTTATGATTAATGCTGGAACTTCTTGGCAATATTATCAGAATAAAACATATAATCCTGTAAATTTATATGCAAGTACAAAGCAGGCTTATGAGGATATACTCAAATATTACATATCAGCATACGGGATTAATGTAACAACTTTAGTACTTTTTGATACATATGGTCCGAATGATCCTCGAAATAAGGTAATAAATTTATTTTATAAGGCATTAAAAAATGGAGATACGCTCTCTCTTTCGCCTGGCGAGCAGCTTATAGATATAGTACATGTTGATGATGTTATCGCTGCATTTATCATAGCAGCCGAGCAAATTTCAAATCAAATAGTAGGGCATATATCCTACGGAATATCCTCTGGCTTGCCCATCACCCTAAAAAAATTATCAGAAATTATTAAAGAATCTACTAATAAAGAATTATTAATAAATTGGGGGGAGCGACCATACAGAGCAAGAGAGGTAATGACTCCGTGGAAGAATTATAAAAAATTACCCGGGTGGGAGCCTAAAGTTACAATTTTAAATGGTCTTTCGTCAATTTTCAGTCGGAAATCATAGTGTAGTGAATAGTTCGTCTAAAAATAACTTATTCTGGGGGCATTTAGCTCAACTGCTTAATGTATCAAGTGGACTAATATTGCTTCCAATAGCATTAATTTACTTGAATCAAGATGAATTGGGCATTTGGTTTATATTTTCATCTCTATCTGGTTTGGCACAATTAATAGAGCTAGGATTTCAACCCACAATCGCAAGATATGTAGCGTATAGCTATGCGGGATGTGATGAAATAGATGAATTTGGGGTATCAAGGGCAAGTGAAAATAGTAATATTAATATAGATCTTTTATGTAGAGTTTATTTTGCATCAAAAAATATATATACATATATGACGTACATATTAGTTATATTATTAGTGGTTATTGGATCTGGATATTTATACACGATTAATGCAGATACAATTAAATTTCAAAATATATTAATTGCATGGATACTATACTCTTGTGGATTTATAATAAATTTTTATTTTGGATTTATAAATGGTTTATTGCAGGGCAGGGGTGACATTACACAAAGCAATCAAGCAATAGTAATTAACCGAATATTCATGGTTGCAACTTCTTGGATTTTCCTACATCTGAATTTTGGATTGGTTGGCCTAGGTTTGGCATCAATTATTTCTACTGGGATTGGAAGATTTGCATTATATAAACTGTGTTGGATTGATAAAAATAAAGAAAATTATGAATTAAGAAAATCAGGACATACTGTAGATAAAAAAATTCTTAACATTCTAATGTCAAATGCTTTTAGGTTGGGATGGGTGAATATCGGTGCTTTTTTGATTACAAGGATGAATCAATTAATAGCTAGTAGTTTCCTTGGTTTAAAAATTGCAGCTAGCTATGGTTTAACATATCAAATACTTGCAGTAATCGCTAATGTAGCAAGTACATTTCACACTATAAAAATTCCATTAATTAACTTCAAACAGGCAAAAGGAAGTGATAAAAATTCAGCGATAATATTTGGTCATACTTTATGCGTTGCATTAATTTTATATTTAATTGGAAGCAGTTCAATTCTGTTATTCGGAAATTTATTATTAACTATATTAAAAAGTAAGACCTATTTTTTAGCTTATGGACAGTTTGCTATTTTAATGGTGACAATATTTTTGGAGTTGAATACAAGCCTATGCTCTAGCTTTTTATTGACATATAATAGGGTTCCATTCGTAAGGGCATCGATTATTTCTGGAGTTTTAGTTGTAATCTTAAGTATATTAAATATAACATACTTAAATTTTGGTATTTGGGGGATTATATTAAGCCAATTAATCGTTCAGATTTCGTATAACAATTGGAAATGGCCTATGGAGGCTGCTAAAAAAATGAATGCTAACTATTTTGATTTTATTAGAATTTCATTTATAGATTTAGTTAAAAATCAAAAAAAATAATACCATTATGGATAAGGTTACTATATGCATACCGACTTATAATCGGGCTGATTATTTACATGGCGCTATAAAAAGTGCGCTCTCCCAAACCTATGTCAATTTAAATGTTATAGTAGCTGACAATTATTCTACTGATAATACAGCTGACTGCATACAAGAATTTCTTTGGGATGAAAGATTCAATTATTATAAAAATAAAAATAATATTGGAATGGTAAATAATTGGAGAGAATTAATAAATAATACAGAAATTGGTGAATGGTTTATAATTCTTTCAGACGATGATTATTTTATAGATAATAATTATATTTCTAATGCAATAAGTTTAATTGAAGCTAATCCAAGTATTGCAATGGTATATGCAAATGGGTTTATTGAGTATACAAAAACTAATGAAAAAAAACTATTAAATATTCCTTTTAATAGTTTTGAGACCGGCAATAATGTATTTTTAAATTCTTACAAATCAAAACCGCAAAAGTTCATATTATGTAATATTTTATTTAATACAAAAATTGCGAGAAATTTAAATGCCTTTAGTAATGTTAATAATTTATTTTGTGATTCTGAGCTTTTTCTAAAAATGTGTTTATTTGGAGATGTTGGCGTTATTAAAAATCCGGTTGCAATTTATAGATTCCATGAATCAAACTTAATAAAAGAAAGTCGAACAATTCAAGAGTTAATTGCGATTGGCATAGATTTATTTATTGGGCCTTATTCTATTGCCAAAAGCCAAAAATTAATTAATGAGATTGATCTTAGAAGATATAGGAAAAATGTAGTATTGCCTGAAATAAAAAATATCATCTTTTATATAGGAATGCAAAACTACAATAAAATTAACTCGGTTCTTAAATATTTTGATGATGGTGATGGGCTAATTGAATTATGCTATAGGGATCCTATATTTAGATTGAAGTTGATGATAACTAAATATCCAATATTATTTAATAAATTAAAGAAATTTTACAGAATTATTAAATCAAAAAAATGAAATTTATTTGTTATTATTTACCGCAGTTCCATCCTACCCCTTATAACGATAGATGGTGGGGAAAGGGATTTACAGAGTGGACGAATGTTGCTAAATCAAAACCACGTTTTAAAGGTCACCATCAGCCACAAATTCCATCTGATCTTGGCTTTTATGATTTGAGGTTACAAGAGTCTAGGGTTGCTCAGGCAGAATTGGCCAAAAAATATGGTGTTTATGGTTTCTGCTATTTCCATTATTGGTTTAGCGGTAAGGTTTATTTGGACCTGCCATTGAATGAAGTATTGAATTCTGGAAAGCCCGATTTCCCCTTTTGTTTATGTTGGGCAAATGAAAAGTGGACTAGAGCCTGGGAGGCTCATGAAAAAGGGGTTCTAATAAGGCAGGAGTATTCAGAAAGCGATAGAATTGAACATATAAATTGGCTCTGTAATGTATTCAAAGATAATCGTTATATCCTTGTTGATGGTAAGCCCTTGCTATTAATCTATAGAATTGACGAGATTACTGACTTAAAGGAAAGAATTTCTGATTGGCGAAAAATTGCTAAAAATCATGGTTTCAGTGATCTGTATATATGTTTTGTAAGAAATTATGAAAATATTGCTATTGAAAAAATATTAGATTTTGGATTTGATGCTATGGCAGAACATCAACCTGAGGAGCGTAGTTTACCCAGACGCTCTTTTTATAGCCTTTTCTTATTATCAATTTCAAGAATCCTTAATAAGATAATAAAATTACTGAGCATTGAAAGTTATTTTCGACTAGTAAATGAAAATAGAATATTTTCTTATTCTAAAATGGTTAAGAAATCAATCCTATCTCCCCATCCAAAGAATTTTAAAAAATTTCCATCTGTATTTCCCAGTTGGGATAACTCGGCAAGAAAAAGAATTGCCACAATCATTCAGAATGATGATGAAGAAATATATTCCAAATGGCTTGAGGCTGCATGCACTAAAGTGGATAAATATTCAGAATCAGAGCAAATTGTGTTTATAAATGCATGGAATGAATGGGCTGAGGGTTGTCATTTAGAGCCCGATCTTAGAAATGGCAAGAAATTCCTAGAAGCAACAGCAAAAATTGCTGATAAATTCAGTATTAAGAATTAAATGAAGACAGTTCTAAAATTACCAATTGCACTTATATTCTCTTTTAGTTTTCTTACGTTATTTCATTCATATTTATATCTAAATTCTAAAATTATATTACCAGAAGTATCATTTTTTATAGGGTCCTGGAAAGAGCAAATTTTTTTAATTATTCTATTCCTGTATATTTTTAGTGGTATTAATCTTCATAAAATATATCATTTTTGGAGGTTTTGGTTTTTGTCAATACTTTTAACAATTTATGGAATTATTTTGGGCCTTTTTAATGGTTGGCCATTTTTCGACATTATTGTTAATGCCAGGGATTTAATGTTACCAATATATTATTTTTTAATCATTAGTTTATTTCCATCTATTAAATATGAATATTTTAGAATTATTATTCTAATTATTATTATAGGATTAATTATCCACGGTTTTTTTGGTTTGTATGATTTCATGACTTTTGATGGCTCACTTGATAAAATTTGGGTTTATAACATTTTTTCAAACATAGATAAGGGCGTGATATTTGCGGCACCTAATTTTATTAGGGATGGTAATCTAAGGGCTATAGGACTTTTTGTTTCTCCATTAGAGTATAGTATGACGATGCTTTTTGGATTATATTTGATAACATTTTACCTTATTCTTTATAGTAATCTAATTATTAAAATCGCATTTATTTTTTTATTATTTTTATTTTTTATTTTTTTATTTGTATCAGGGGTTAGAGTCTGGATAATATCCTATATTTTGGGCGTAGTATCAGTAATTTTTATTGCTCATATAAAGTCTCTTAAGTTAAGGATAAATATTATATATGTAATATCGCTTGGTGCAGTAGCAATAACGTTTATTAATTTAAATTACGACATAGCATTTAATGATCTATCAAGTTTAGGGAGGCTCGATCAGTATAGCCTTGTTCCATCTTTAATGCTTCAGAATCCATTGGGATTTGGCTTTGGTGAGATAGGCGCTAAAGGAATTTATTCTGCCGACTCTAGTATATTATCACTATTAATGGCATTTGGTTGGATAATGATTATTATCTATTTGACAATTATAAAAAATATAATCACAAAATTAATAAAATCAACCGATATAATTTATCATAAGAATAGCAATATTCATATTCGTGTATTATTTTTTTCCTTAGTTGCCTACTCAACTTCTTTGATTTATACATTTTTTTTCCATGAAATTGTGTTTTATAATTTCTTATATTTATTTTTTATATTAATTGCGATTTTAATTAATAGTAAAAATTCAGATGATATTTATGAATATGATAAAAAATAAATTAATTGTAGTTCTATATAAAACAATTCCAATTGAGTCGACAACTATCAAGTCAATTATTGAGAATTTATTAAAATCTGGTTCTACACTAAATAGTATTTATGAATTAACTATTTGGGATAATTCGCCTGAATCTCAACTCGATGAAATAAATAAAATAAGAAATTTATTATCTTTCATAAATATTAAATATATTTCTACGCCAGAAAATAAATCACTCTCTGAAATTTATAATAATGTATCACTTAATATTGATAAATCTGAATACCTCACTTTATTGGATCAAGACTCTAATTTACCATTATCTTTTTTTATTGAGCTTGAAGAGGCTCAACATCAAAATTACTATTTAATATTGCCTAAGGTTTATTGTGATAATGTTCTAATTAGTCCTGGAAGTAGATTTTTTGCTCGTGGTAAGTTATTTAATAATGTGCCTTCTGGTTTAATTGCCAGCAAAAACTTACTTGCAATTAATAGTGGAATGTCAATTCGAGGTGTAGTTTTTAGTAACTTTAGATACAATGAAAAACTACGTTTTTATGGCACTGATACTGATTTTATGCGCAATTATGAAAAGACATATCCCTCAGTTTTTATCCTTACATCGCCAATTAACCACTCTCTGGCCATCATGCAAACTAATTCGCTTGATTGGTTGGCTTCCCATGCGCTAGAAAAAATTAAAATCGCAAATATTATTTTTAATAACTCAATATTTGAAATAATTTTTGTATTTTTTTATAAATTAATTTTATATTTTAAATATTTTCACATTAAATTTAATAAATTAAAATAAAAATAAATTAATTAATATTAGTAAGGCATTAAATGCTGGCGCGTTATACATCAGTATTCATTTTATTGAATTTGCAACTATTTTTCTAGGAATGCTACTTTTTACTTATGAAAACTTTACGAATTCTAGGTATTCGAGGGATACCTGCCGCTCATGGCGGGTTTGAAACTTTTGCTGAGTACTTGGCTATACATTTAGTATCTTTAGGTTGGCGTGTCGTTGTGTACTGTCAAGAAAATGGCGTTGGCCAGGTCTCTATGGATCTATGGCAAGGTGTAGAGCGTATTCACATCCCCATTAAAGGTGATGGCGCAAAAAGTACAATCTTGTTTGACTGGAAATCAATATCTCACGCCGCTAAATATGGTGATTTATGTCTAACGTTGGGTTATAACACAGCAATTTTTTGTTCTGTTCTCAGATTAAAGGGTGTTACTAATCTAATTAATATGGATGGTATTGAGTGGGCTAGAAAGAAGTGGGGATGGATTGCTAAGCTCTGGTTTTGGATTAATGACTGGCTGGGATGTATAGTTGGTGACCATCTTATAGCAGATCATCCACAAATTTTTGCCCATTTAAATTCTAGGGTTTCTGCAATTAAGATCACCATGATTCCATATGGCGCGGAACCCATCTATATAAATAGTCTTCCATCACTCGAGTCTTTAGGGTATGGTTTAGAGTCTTGTCGTTATTGGACTTTAATTGCTCGTCCGGAGCCAGAAAACTCATTGTTAGAGATTGTGCAGGGTTTTTCTTGTAAAAAACGTGGCATTCAGATGGTTGTACTGGGAGAGCTTAAAAATGATGATGCTTATCATCGAAAAGTGATAGCTGCGGCAAGTAATGAGGTCATTTTTCTAGGGGCAATTTATGATAAAAAAATAGTTCAAACCTTAAGGGTTAACAGCATTGGTTACGTGCATGGTCACCAAGTTGGTGGCACGAATCCCTCTTTAGTTGAAGCGCTCGGGGCTGGTAATGCGATTATTGCCTATAAGAATAAATTTAATTTTTGGGTTGCTGGCGAAGCAGCTGTTTATTTCAGTGGAGCTGCTGAATTTTCTCTGAAATTGGATGAATTGGGGGAGTCCTCGGAAAGACTTCAAGTTATGCGAAAAAAGGCCATTGAAAGGTTTCAGGACGAGTTTACTTGGAAACATATTTTGGAGCAATATGAAAAATTATTAACTGATCATCTGAAATAATTACATATAACCTTCCTTTATATCAAGATAACTTTTACTTAAAGCACATTCAAAGAATGATTATGTCAAATAAAATCGAGCCAACCGAAGCCTTTCCTTATACACCACCTACGACAGAAATATTAAGAAGATACCCGCATATCTTTGAGTTGAATAAGGCATTGCCCCCCCGCTTTTTCAAAGTTCTTTTCGACAAGATAATCGCAGTAATTTTTTTATTGGCTTCTACACCAATTTTATTATTATTAAAACTGGCTTTTTTAATAGAGGGTTGGTTGATTCCAGAGGCTGCTGGCCCCATGTTTTTCTATTACAACGGGGTGAGCGCTGGGAAGGTTATTCCCAAGTATAAGATTCGCTTAATTAAAACAAAATATATAGAGCCTGAAGGAGCTAAGCGGCATGACTGGATTGCTTATTCTGCAGAATGGACGCCAGATAGCAGAACTTTTGTCGGCCAATTTGTTAAAAAGTTCTATCTTGATGAGTTGCCTCAATTCTGGAGCGTCCTCAAGGGTGATATGAGTATTGTGGGGCCTCGCCCTTTGTCGGTGCTGCACTATGAGCGAGATCGTGCACAAGGAAATGTTACGCGTTTCTTGTTGCGTGGCGGCTTATTAGGCTTGGGGCATATTAATAAAGGTACATCAGAAATGGGTAATCCCGTATATGAATACGAATATGTCGATCAGTATCTCAAACTTTCTTCGTTTAGTCTGCTACGTCTAGATCTTTGGATAATTTGGAAAGGCATTTTGGTTATTGTGAAGGGTGGGGGGCATTAATAAATTAAGTGGATTTCCAATTCTTGACTCATAAGCATTGCCTATAATATCTTTTGTATTTTTTACCTAACTTTTATCGCTTATGTTGCTGTATGAAAAATTTGATTGGCAGGTAAAGGTGAAGCTAAAATTGTCTCTTATCTGAGTGATTTAGGTCTTTTGAGGTATCAAAACCTGTATGTTACGTTAGTTATCAGCATGTTTCTTGGCGATATTTTTGAGAACATACTCATTCAATTTGGATCAGTAGATTAAGATCTAAAATTCACTTTTTTCATATCTTGTGACCCTATCAGTTTTTGAAAATCTTCTTTGTTGCATGTTAATTAACATGCCTACTCAAAAGTTTAATATTTCTTGAGTAATATCAACTTGAAAAGTGTGATTATTAATTTCTTCGATTAGTGGTTCATCGAAATCAGTACCCCTCGGAATTCGCTTGGAAATTTGATCGTTCGATTCTAGGCAAAATATTAGAGCTTAAATCTAACGATATATTAAGTGAAAAATGTTACTTTAAGATAGCTTGAATATGGACCAGCCTCATTAAGATGCTCTAATACAAATGCATCCACTTGGGTGTCTTAAAACAGACAATGCGTTTATATAACCAAACATACGAAACAATAAATAGAAGAAAAAAGGCGATCAACCCGGGTGTTGAGCTCCAATATAGAACAGCAGGTATAACTGCAATGGCGGTAAGAACCCAAAGATAGGGTGATGTCTGCGCATTTGCAGAGAACCAATCGCTTTCGGATTTGATCGTTGAGTTGTTCAAAATTCTACGAAAAATAAGTGAGTGAAAGTGAATGCCATCGGGGTGACCGGGATTCTTGCCTTGATGAAATTTTCTTCTGTAGATTGTAAACACGGTTTCCCAGATGGGGTAGGCATTGATTAGTAATGCAAACCAAGGAGAAATTGTGTCATGCCTTGTCACAATCAGTACACTTAAGGATGCAATCCAAAAGCCGATGAGATAGGCGCCACCGTCTCCAAGAAAGATTAAGCCGCGTGGGTAATTCAGAATAAAAAATCCCAGAATGGAGGCGGCCATCGCAAAACTTAAAAAGGTAACTAAAGGGTCTCCAACTTGGATGGCAACATAGCCTAGGGCAAATAAGGTGATCATACCCACCATACTTGATAAACCATTAAACCCATCAATAATGTTGTACGCGTTTGCTAACCCTGTAATTGCAAATATAGTAAAGATGATCGAGAGGGGTGAAATAAACAGTATGTAATCGACGCCGGGAATATCCAGATGATTAATTCGAATGCCTAAAAAGTAGATAGCAAAAAATGCACCGATTGCAGTAAATAGTAATCTAGTACGCACGCTAATATTTTTTGTGAAATCTTCTATTAAGCCAATAAAAAAAACAGGCGAAGCACAAAATAATAAGATGAAATCTGCAGAACCTAGGACTGATGATTCATTATGCAAGCTAATGGCAATCAAAAGTCCCAGCGCTATTCCAAGTCCACCAATGCGAGGTACTGACACCTTATGAAATTTTTGAGGGCCACTCAGGTTTGAGTCACCTGAAAAACGCTTATGAAGTTTTTGTGAGCGGATGATAAGAACCGTCACCAAAAATGAAGTAAGAAATGCAATGATTAAACTCGACATCTTTTAATTATAAATTCTAATTGCAGTTTATTACTATGGATATCGCTAGATTGAGTTGAGTTACGTCTAATAACTGCATTAAAAGTGTGGCGGTGATCAATTTATAGAATACTAAGTGAGGGTTGAGGAACTCTTTCCTGCTCTTAAAAATACAATAACTTACATTGACTGGTAAGTATTTCCTTAAAAAAGACGTTAAAAGTCGTTAACTGTTTTATATCAAAGCCATTAAGGCAATGTATTCTTAGTTCGTTTTAGTGCTTACATGTGATTTCACAATGACAAAAGGCTGACCAGAGCTTCTTGTGCTCTTTGAGGCGTAGAGAATCTCGTTCGGGTATTTCCCATTGGCCATTTGCTGCAATTGCCAGGGGGCTTTGAGTTTTGTTGATGTAAAAACCAATAAAGAGCTGGTATTTGACGCATTATTCAAATAATTTGCTCCCAGAAGGACTTTTGGGTCAAAAGGCACTTTATTAAAGCTAACCTCAAAGTGTAGGTGCGGCCCTGTTGATCTACCCGTGCTTCCAACTGTGGCAATCTGTTGGGACTGTTTAACCCAATCCCCAATTTTTACTAAGACTGTTTTGGCATGACCATAGCGGGTTGTGTAACCCTGCCCATGATCAATCTCAATGAGATTTCCATATCCTGGCGCATAACCTGCGTAAGTTATCTGTCCATCTCCAGTTGCTAGTATTGGGCTACCTGCTTGCGCAGGAATATCCATACCTTCATGGGTTTCATGCTCCCCAGTAAAAGGGCTACTTCGTGTGCCAAATGGACTTGAAATGTTGGACTTTTCGATCAAGGGATAGCCGCCCAATGGATTTTGAGATTGAGCCCAAACATTTATTGGCCAGTGGCAGAGTAATACTGATATCCAAATGAGATGGCATAAATCGTTTTTTAGAATGTTATCTTGGTGCATTGGTAAACGATAAATGGATTGTGGTGTATGGGGTAAAGGGTGAGAGAGCAAGACTTGGAAATTGATGCTCAGAACATAGGCCCCCATTTTATTCTAAACACCATAATCCATTCTTCGAAAAAGCATGAGTATCTAAATTCAAATTGAAAATAGACCAAGAAAATGGGTAAGTAAGTTATTTGGTTTAGCGTGTGTTGGATCGCTAATAATATGTCTGAGGTCCTGACTACAAGGCGCATACTAAATGTAAATATTCCTTACTAAGTGATTTCGATTGTGGGCATCCATCACAAGAGCTGTATCAAGATCTGCATGGGAAATTGCAATTGAAAAAAAGATTTGGGATATGCAGGTCTTACATTTTTAATATTAAAAATACGTATTTAGCAAAAAAATTATCAGATATTATCAAAAGACTTTTATGAAGCATGTAGATAAATTGGCGCTAAATTACATTCGAGTGGTAGTTTTTGGTACTTGGTCAGCAGACTGGATTTCAGCACTTGGTCCGGACTCTGATTTGTGGACAAACCATCCCATTGTTAAAGAGGTATTAGTCCTGCCAAATGAGCGTCTTCATTCGATACCACCCCCTCAAAACGCAGATCTTCTAACGGTCATCTTGCCATTAATGGAATGGCATATAGTTGCCTGCCCTAAAAATTATGCATCTTTAATTTCAAGTGAAAAGGTCATTAATACCCTTTCCAAAAAAGATCAATTTTTTCATTACATATATCAGATGGGTTTATTGCATTTAATACCTAGGTGCTATCAAAATATAAGCGAGATCACTTTTCCACTTATCTTAAAAAGGGTAGATTTAAGTTCTGGGCTTGGTATTGAATTAGTCAAATCTGCTGCGCAGCTTGCTGAACTATCTCAGCAGAGCCTATGGTCAGAAAAGCCTGCTCTTTTTCAAGAATATATTCCAAGTGATAAAGATTATGTAACGCATATGATTTGTGAGAATGGCCAAATTGTTTGGCATACATCGTTTGAATATACCTTGATCTCTCCAGACGCATTTCAAGCTGCGAAAAATATTAAAGAAAAGAAAAGGGTATTGGTAAGTAAAGACTTATTACTTCAATTTTGCTATTGCTTGGAGCCGCTTAAATTTAATGGCCCCTGCAATATCGATTTTAAGTTTTCTCCAGAAGGAGATTTAAAGATATTGGAAATTAATCCCAGATTC
>Ga0364900_10109_pt2 | contig 21936 bp, 17 predicted proteins | sample ExccelJu500002D3_FD_206974 | JGI IMG/M metagenome (GOLD analysis project Ga0364900, IMG submission 206974) | Enriched cells from Trout Bog Lake Hypolimnion, Wisconsin, USA - BchlTB.July09.5000.02.D3 | ecosystem: Environmental > Aquatic > Freshwater > Lake > Hypolimnion/Profundal zone | place: USA...
TGGCCAAGGCGATCATTGCAGGCGTGACGCATTGGCTGCCGACTACGAGCAAATCTACAAGCCCGGTCAAGAGTGCAGTTTCCTGTGAATCGTAATTTGTAACCACGGGAAGTTTTTTCTCGTTGCCGCAAATGCTGACGACATGTGCTCCACTTCCAGCAGCTTTTACCAGGGCCTTGACCGTGGAGGGCGGAACGTGTCCGTGGCACACGATATTCGGTTTGCCGCCTTCGAGCACTCCCATGCCGGCAGCCAGTGCCTGTCGCTTGCTTCCCTGTGCTGCCGCAATGGAAGTCAAGGTTGCTGCCACCGCATTTCCAATCTCATCCAAACGTTTGCCACAAGGGATCATGTTGTCGGCTGTCGTCGAGATCGAGCGCCACGTGGAAGGATTGAGATCGCATCCAAACTGCTCGGCCAATTCTGCCAATGCAATCGCTCCATCAGCAGTCTTCTTAAGAAAGTAATTTGTGACGAGGGTTTGCTGATCGCGTCCACAAATCGATTTAGCTCCGTCCTCCGCGAAGGGATTTACGCGGCACGGACCTTCCATACATTCAGTACAGCAGATCGCCATGCGACCAAAGCCGCACTGGGGCTGCATGGCTTCGGCACGGTCCCACACCAGATCAGTCTTCTCCCGGTAGGCGTTCACAATCATTTGATTCACGCCGGAATCCACGGACTTCTTTCGTAACTCTTTCATCTCTCATTGCCCTCCCGGACATAATCAAGGCTGATGATCTTTGGATCTGCTGCGGCAAACAAGGCTATCCGCCCGCGCCGATCGGCCAGAACTTTCTGGTAGCCCGCTTCGTCGCCATATAACAGCGCACCCGTCGGACACGAAGCAACACACGCGGGTTCCTCCATATGCATGCATGCGTCGCACTTGATCGCCACTTTGAATTTGGCACTGGGAACGACCGCGCCAAACGCGCAATTCATGACGCACATCCAGCAGCCGCGGCATTTTGCCTGGTCGATAAAGACGCTGCCACTTTCTGCGTCGCGTTGTAGCGCACCTGACGGGCATGCCTTCAGACATGGGCCATCCTCGCAATGACGGCACTGTATAGGAAAGCTCTGGCCAGTCGTGCCGAAGACGCCCACACGCGCCACGGGTTTGGGATCCTCATGGATCGCCCCTGCCAATGTTCTCGAGGCGGAATTACGTTCCACGGCGCATTGCAGTTCGCAGGTCTTGCACCCCATGCATTTCTCTTTGTTCACCCAAATACGTTTCATGATCGTCCCCGATGAGAAGGCTGCTGGAAATCAGACAACATGAATCCCCCATAGGCACATGATTTCTTCCACCATGGCAGCGGCTCGCACGGGATTGAAGACCCCGCACTGGCAGGGTTTGGCCAGTTCTTCGCCGGCTTGCTGCACCGTCAGTTTGGCCTCTTTTACGTCTTCCACAATCTTGATGACGAGGTTGAATGGAACCTGTCCGTGTCCGCACATGGTAGTAAAGCGCAGGATGTCTTCGTCTGGCAGGCGATCGGTGTTACCCAGAATGCCGAGCGAGGTCTCACAGGTGTGCGGCTTGAGGCCCGCGGCACTGCAACATTCATGCACATCGCTCATGAGTCCAGAGATGATGACCGATATGCCAAGATCCGCGTCTTTCAGATCCTTCAACGCAGCGATGAGGTCCACGCGGTTTTCAAATACGCCATGCACAATCGAAGTGTCTTGCGTGCTGCTGACGATGGTGTCGCGCGACCGGATAAAGCTGTTGCCGGTCTTCATGTCGCCCATATTGACTGGGTTGTGCTCCCGGACAATCTCGAGAAAGCGCTTCAGCTTCGTCTTCGAATCGTTCTCGTTCGGGGTACCCTTCGCCGACATCGCAAACAACACGAAGTCGTTCTTGAAGCTTTCGACTGTTCCACGGCGATGCAGAGTGTGGCTCATGCGCGTGCCTCCTCAACGAATAACGGTCTGCCGAGGCCGACGTTAGTCTTGCCGTTTTTCGTAGGCTCGATTCCGGCAGCTTTCGCCAGTTCGAAGGCCCTGATTCCCCCGTCTGCATCCACCTTCGTTGTGAGGTCGAAGCTGCACACCGTTGAAATCTCTTTGCTGACTTTTCGAACAGCGGCGACGATCTCCGGAATTCTCTGTTGCGGAACCATCAGCTCGATGATTGCCGACAATACCTTTTCGTCCATGACCTCTGGATTCATCTTGCCGGTCTTCTTGTCGGCCATCAGTCCGGTTAGCGGATTCTTCGGTTCGAACGTGATGCCACCGACAGAGGCAATGGCCATGGCGACTTTTTCGATGTCGTGGAAACGAGCGCCAACGCCGGGGCGGCCCATCTCAACCGCCATTCCGACCTCGCCCCACTTAAAGCGGCCGGTAATGTCGTTGGTCTTCATCTCTTCGGTTCCACGGCCGGGAACGCGAGTCTCTTTGTGCTCGATGAGCGGGTTGCTGAAGGTGCCTCGCACCGATCGAGGCCACTCAACCTTCGGTTCATAGAGGGCATCGCCGCCGCAGATCTGGGCGCGGAAACATACGCCGCAATCGACGCACTCGTATTGATCGACATTGGCGCAGACGCGTCCGCGGCTATCGCGAATAAGCCCAATTGCGCTCATGGTGCAGTAAGGCATGCAGCGTCCACAACCGCGGCATTGTTTCTCGTCAACTTTCAACTTGACCCCTCCGTTCGGGCGCAGACCGGGATTACCCCATTTTCAGCGCAGACTCCCCGCGCCAAAGCGCAACCGCCCCTTGCCAATTGTTCAGAGTGACTCAATTTTACATGTTTCAGCTTGGGACAGCACTCGAATTTTATTCGTTATGACCGAACTGAGGACGTAGCTCTTTTGAGTTCCGGGCGTCTCCGAATCGTCCCTCTCCCGTACTGAGGCAGCCCTTCCGGGTCAACTTCGGTTTGGGAGAGGTGCATCCGAAACACGCCCTAGCGAACTGCCGTGACCTCGGTTGCGGCTGCCGGCACGGTTTCCTTGCTCAGGGAGTCCATCGCGGCTTGCACTCCGCCAGAGTTATAAGGTACCCCGGCCGCACGCAGTCCCATCTCCGCTCCGCCCAGCGAGCCGACAAGCATGAGATCGTTGAAGTCGCCAAGATGGCCGATGCGAAACACTTTGCCCTTCACTTTTCCCAGGCCCGTTCCGAGCGAGATGTCGTACTTTTCGAGGGCGATATTGCGGAAGTGATCCGCATCATGTCCTTGCGGCATGATGACTGCCGTCAGGCTACTCGAGTATTCGCGTGGGTCCAGTGCGAGAACCTCAAGTCCCCAATGCTGAACCGCCGCTCGCGTGGCCTCGCCATGACGGCGATGCCTGGCGAAGACCGACTGCAGACCCTCCTCCATCAACATCGCGATGGCTTCGCGCAGGCCATACAGCAGGTTCGTGGCGGGCGTGTATGGGAAGTAGCCGCTGACATTCGCCTTCAGCATCTCCTCCCAGTCCCAATAGGAGCGAGTCATGCGGTTCGTCTTGCTGGCGGCAATCGCTTTCTTTGAAACTGCGTTGAAGCCAAGCCCGGGCGGCAGCATCAGCCCTTTTTGCGAACCGCTTACCGTAACATCGACTCCCCATTCGCTGTGCTTGTACTCAATGGAAGCCAGCGAAGAAACGGTGTCAACCAGCAGAAGAGCGGGGTGGCGGGCATTGTCGATTGCCTTGCGAATTTCAGGTATGCGGCTGGTAACACCGGTGGAAGTCTCATTGTGTACGACCATCACAGCCTTGATTGCGTGTGTGCGGTCCTCGGTGAGCCTTGCCTCTACCTGTACCGGGTCTACGCCGTGACGCCAGTCGCCGGGCACGAACTCTACGTCTAGACCCAAGCGCTTACCCATGGCTTGCCACAAAACAGCGAACTGCCCAGTCTCAAATGCCAGCACCTTATCCCCTGGCGAGAGCGTATTTACGATGCACGCTTCCCAGGCACCAGTGCCCGACGACGGAAAGATGATCACGGGATCAGAGGTCTGAAAGATCGCGCGACAGCCCTCCAGGACTTCCTTTCCGAGCAGGGCAAAATCAGGACCACGATGGTCAATGGTCGGCCGGTCGATAGCGCGCAGAACACGATCCGGGACATTGGTGGGACCTGGAATTTGCAGAAAATGACGACCGGGACGATGTACCACAATTTCCTCCTGAATGGCCAATTGCAGGCAATCTTATAACAGGACGGTCGCTGGAACGCAACCGCGATATTACCGCGTTCATCGCGCCTGATCGACTGCGGGCAAAGCATTGCTGGCTCCCTGGTGCGGTGCAACTGTGATTGACAACACCGCTCTGTGGAGTTACCTTCCGATCACCGATACTTTTACTTTCGAGCTTTACCGGGTGGCGCGTGTCAGTAGAATGCCCGCTTCACGATACTCACGGATAGAACGATCTACTTTCCCGGCTTTGTCACTGGCCTGACCTGGGGGATCACGACTGGATCAGCGGGTCTTTCGAAATCACATAAGGAGTTGGACCATGGGTGTAACCACTAGAGCAGCACTACTGAAAGCGCCATATCAGATCGAACTGATCGAGCGTCAGCTCACCGTTGACGACGACGAAGTGATTGTCAAGAATCACCTTGTCGGCATCTGCGGCTCCGACAAGAGTTTCTATAAGGGACAACTTCCGTTGAAGACCGCGGAGTTCCGCCAGGACCCGAAGTTTCCTTTCTACCTTGGGCACGAGAGTGGCGGAACAGTGGTAGAGGTGGGCGCCAAGGTACGTGAATTCAAACCGGGCGACAAGGTTATGTGCTTCGGGTGGAACAACAACTACGCCGACTACTTCAAGGCAAAAGTCTGGGAATTGCAAGCTGGTCCCGTAGGACTTGACATGGATCTGGTTGCCCTGGGCGAGCCAATCTCATGCGCTATGTTTTCCGGACTGAATTCTGGAACTAATCTCGGAGACGTAGTCGTGGTGATGGGTGCCGGCTTTGCTGGACAGGTTATCGCCCAGTGCGCGAAGAAGCAGGGCGCAGCAACCGTGATCATGGTGGACGTGGAAGAGAGCAAGCTGAACACTGCGAAAAAGCTCGGGGCAGATATCGGCATTAACGCCACCAAACAGGATCCGGTTGCATTCGTAAAGGACTTCACCGGCGGAATCGGTGCCGACGTAGTGGTGGAAGCCGCCGGGACCGAGGAGAGTTTCAACGCGGCCAGTGAGTTGATCAAACACAATGGACTATTCGTCCTTTACAGCTGGGTTACGACGCCCATTAAACTGAACATCAGTCGCTGGCACGACGATGGCCTGGAGTTCCGCAACACCTGCCTTGTTCACCACACGCGAGAGCAGCGCGTCGTGTGGACGCCGTGGGCGATGAAGCCGGTGGTGAAGGGAATCGTGGATATAAAGTCCCTGATCACTCACGAATTCAAACTCGAAGATATTGCTGCGGCTTTCGACCTGGCCGTGAAGGACGACAGCGCCATCAAGGTAGTGCTAAGGCCTTAGTGGAGACTCGGGCCCTAATGACTTGTGACGCCTTGCGAAACGCAGGGCGTTCACTTTTTGCGACGGAATTATGTTCTGTTTCTATTTCGGAGACGGTATGATGAGTCGCTCCCACCCCAACCTCTTGAGAGGAATTTATGAGACCCCGTATTTTCCGGGCCACGAATGTTGTTCTCGGCCTGCTTTGCATCATGTACTTTCTGACCTATGTAGACCGGGTCAACGTGGCTACCGCAGTTGGCGCATTTCGGCACGAGTTTAATCTGAGCAATATGCAGGTTGGGTTCCTGTTCTCGGCCTTTGCGTATCCTTATTTTGTTTTCCAGATCCTGGGTGGGTGGCTGGCCGACCGGTTTGGTCCGCGTAAGATTCTGACCATTTGCGGTCTCATCTGGGCCTCCTCCACAATCATGATGGGCATGGTTCATAGCTTCGCATGGATGATTACCGCCCGCTTATTGCTTGGTCTTGGCGAAGGCGCTACATTCCCTACGGCCACCCGCGCCATGGCCTCCTGGACTCCGGTCGGCAAGCGGGGATTCTCGCAGGGGATCACGCACTCATTTGCTCGACTGGGCAATTCCATCACTCCATGGTTTGTGGCCACACTGATTGCCGCCTTCTCCTGGCGTGCATCATTCATCATGGTCGGAGTTCTCAGCACGTCGTGGGCGTTCGCATGGTTTATGTACTTCCGCGACGAGCCTTCAAACCATAAGGCAATCACACAGGACGAGCTCGCGATCCTACCGGCTCTTACAAAAAGGAAAGAAAAGCTCGTCGTTCCGTGGGCACCCATTCTCAAGCGGATGTTCCCCGTTATCGTGGTGTACTTCTGCTATGGATGGACGCTCTATATGTTCATGGGCTGGCTGCCTTCGTTCTTCAAGGCGCAGTTCAAACTCAATCTCTCGAGCTCTGCGCTGTTTGCCTCCAGTGTTTTCTTTGCGGGCGTGATCGGCGACACGCTGGGTGGAGTCGTGAGCGACTGGCTGTTCCACAAGACAAGGAGCGCCAAGATTGCGCGCACTTACGTGATTGCGGTTTCCATGCTTCTAAGTTGCCTCTCCGTAGTCCCCATCATGTACACCCATAACATTACTTTGGTCGCGGTTTGTCTCAGTTCAGCTTTCTTCTGGGCGGAAATGACGATCGGCCCGATGTGGGCTGTTCCCATGGACATCGCGCCGAAGTTCTCCGGTACTGCAAGTGCCGTGATGAATATGGGCGCGGCGCTCGCAGCCATCCTCTCGCCACTGGTTTTCGGATATCTCGTAGATAAGACCGGTAGCTGGACTCTGCCGTTCTACGGATCCATGGTGCTGATGCTCTTTGGCACGGGCCTAGCGTTCACGATGCATCCGGAACGGCCTCTGGTCGTCGCAGGCGAAGAGAAACCGGCACTGGTAGGAGCATAATTGTCAGCAGCAAGGCCGGCTCGTAGCGGTTTCACCGCCGGGCCGGCCGCATAACCAGGATTTACCGCGCTTCTCAATTTCGAACTGACAACGCACCGCGAATGTTGGCCAGAAATCGTTCGCTGATTTGGCGTCTGCATCCGGCCGCGAAGGAAAGCTACATGCGCCTGGATTTCCGGGCGGTGATCGATGGCGTCGACGCATTCACTACGGTCGCCGCCGTGTTCGATAACCGCGAGGCTGCCGAGAGCTTCCTGAAAGAAGTGAAGAAGGCTGACCTTGGATTGTGCGTCAACATTTCGACTTCTATCGATGGCGCTAAACGGTGCTGTTGCGCAGCGGACAAGCCTCGCCATAGCGTCGGATATTCGCTTGGGTTTGAGGGCAAGACGGAAAAACTACCGGACCCGCAAGTGATGACGCTCACCACGATGTGCGGTCACGGCATGGTCAGTGCCAATATGGCGAAGAAGATGATTGACTGGGTGAAGGAGGGCCGCCGTACTCCAGAGGAGGCGGTAACGTACTTAGCACGCTTCTGCTCCTGCGGTGTCTTCAACCCCAGCCGGGCTGAACGCATTCTGGAGGAGACACGGCACAGGCCGAAACAAGCGGCTCGCAACTGAGGGCTTGATCCGTCAGACCAACTGCGGGTTAAGCTCATGTGCTGCAAGGGTAAGATGTGCTGCTGGATGCTTCAATCCCTGGTGATATGCCGGCGCAACCTCCGACAACGTCAATCGACCGTCACTGCGCACGGCCACGGATGCCGGCGCGATTGCAACGCCGGCGGAAACCAATGAGTTAAGACATATCGTTTACTTCGCACGTTACGGACCGGGATATCTGAAAAGGCCATCTGCAGCCGCTATGCGCAAAGGTGTGGTTGAAGAACGTGCGCACATATCATGCCCTGATTTTGCAAGAGAAAGTGGCACCCGATGACCTCAATGGACACCTTGGGGACACTAAAATGGGCCCGCCGTCGCGGACCCATTCAATCAAGCTTGTGACGTATTGATTCTAAAAGTCTGGCGGAGAGACGGGGATTCGAACCCCGGGTACAGCTTTTGACCGTACAACGGTTTAGCAAACCGCCGCCTTCAGCCACTCGGCCATCTCTCCGCAACTCGGCTCAGTTCATTATAGCGGAAGCTCTTCAGTTTCGTATATCCAACTGCAATCTTCTTCTCGAATTCTTTTCCTTAGTACAACCGCAGCAGCTTTTTCTCCGGGTCGGCCAGCACTCGACGAGTACCTTGGGGCACTTTCAGTTCAAAGTGAGACTCATGTCCGTCGGCGAATACCCGCTGTAGGAATACGCGTTTTCCTCCTGCAAGTTCCGCGAAGATCGGTACAGATGTCACTAGAGATTCCGGGCACTGTAACTGATTCACATCAAAACTCGCTACCGTCGTTTCACCGCGGCGCTTGATCGCGATCAGTTTGAGACCAATCACGGGCACAGAACTTCCGCGCACCCATTCATCGAAAAACCAGTTCAACCCCTTCGCGTCCTCAAAGTGCGCATGCGGGGGAAGAAATTCCTCGAGCACTTTCTGGAAGTCCTCGGTCGTGGCGATGTTCCGGTCGTAACGTTTTGCGAATTCACGCAACGCCATCAGGAAACGACCGGCTTCGAATTTCTTCCCGCGTTCTGTAGCGGTTTCCAATTTCTCGTAATCTCCAAAGTAGTCGCGCAACATTACAAGCAGCCACAGGCCACGCCCGTAGGTCACAGGAATATAGGCGTTCGGAAAGACCGACGATGACAATCGATAGCCTAGTGTGACCGGACCCGCGTCGGCAAAGCGTTTGCCTGCGGGGTTGGCTTTCAGCAGCTCTTGCCGATATTGCGCCAGCAATTCTCTTGCCTGCTCCGGGTGTTCTTCTTCCATAATCATTAGCGCACTAAGATTTGAGAGCGCTTCCATCAGCCACTGGTCGCGATAGCTCTTCCAGTTCACCTGGTCGCCCCACCACTGGTGAGCCGTTTCGTGATCCTGCATGAAGCCACCGAAGACCAGGCGTTGAAACTCGTCCAGTCTTAGGGCTTCGCGCTCTTTATCGCTGAGGTATGCAACGCTACTCAGGTATACCAGCGTGGGCCAACCCTGTGAAGTGGGGCCTGGCAACTGGGTAATGGCCAGGCTCTTGTACGGGTACGGACCAAACCATTTCTGGTATCTCTCGATTGCCCGTGCCGAGCGATCGGCGATCGCCTTATTTCTTGCCTGTGCTTCAAGGGCCATTTCCGGAGTTGCTCTAGCCAGCGAGCTTTCGACCACGCCAGCCGAATAACTTGCGATGTCCACTCCATCCGCTTGGGTCGAGGCCCGAACGAACTTTCCCAGGTTGAAGCCTGCAATCGGAATCTTTCCCTCCGAGCTCCACTCGCCCACCTGGCCATTGCCTTCCTCGCGGATTGAAGCGCAACGACCTGTAGCCACCAGCGTCCATGCCTTGGGCCAGCGGAACTTCAAATCAAAGCGGCTCATTTGAGCGCCGCGATTTGGATACCACGTACCGCGTGCGCCAACGTAGAGAAGTCCCGGCGCGGCTTGTTGCATCACGGCACCCTCGTAGTGGAAGCGCAATCGGTGATGTTCGCCTGCTTGCAATGTAGCAGGCATCACCACGGTAACGAGGTCATTTCCAATGCGGGCCAGTTCGCTGCCCGTCAATGCTTCATTTTGTAAAAACTCCGCATCCACACCGTCCACCGTGACAACACTCACCCGTAGCCAACGGGAGAGTTCAAATTTAAGTAGCTTCTGGCCAGCATTTTGCACCACTACATCAAGTTCCGCCGTCGCTTCCAGCGTCTCTGGAGGCGAGAGCGCTGTATCGATACGGAAGGCTTCTACTGCGACAGCCGAGGACGACCCCGACGGATCAATGACGCGGTGTTCACCCTGTCTGCGCGCGTCGAGTCCAGCGAAGGCCATCCACACGTCAAGGTACATCGCTGCGCCGGAGCGGCTGAGGCACGCCACCCTGTACTGATCTTCGGCTTGCGAGTCGTCATAAACATCAAGGCTCCCCAGTCGAGTCGCCAGTCGTGCGTGTAGAAAATTGTCGGAAGTTGCAAGCGCCTCACTTTCCGTGAAGCTCTCAAGCAATCTCATGGCATCCAGCTCCGCCAGTCCCTTCGCTTGCTGTCCATGAGCGCCGACAAATTCCGCCTGTTCTTCACTGTCACGCAAGTACGGCTTCAGTTCGCCGGGCAGGTCACGGTTAAAACGCAGGTACGCGGCTGAGAAGTGCTCATCTAACCATCCCAGTCCGGAGAAGAGTCCAAGCGAGGCGCGCTCGGTCAAATTCGGAGGGCGCATCAGCACCTCTCCCTCTCCCTGGAAATACGCTCCAGTCACCCGGCCGCGCACGTCTTGAGTGAACGCAATCGTGCCATCCGTCAGATACAGGTGCAGTTCACCTCGGTCCAGCACCGCCTCGCGCACATGGAAGACCTTTGCTGCGTCCAGGCCCGCGCTGCGTAGCTCACGATACAGAAGTGCTGCTGGCCCATTCCGCTCCTCTGAATCAACCGACCGCCGTGGAGGCTGTGGCGAGCCATTTCCGGGGAATTGAAGCACGGGGCCCTGCCACGGCGTTAACGTCTCTCCTTGCTGCGCCTGCAGTGCGGAACTCAGCGTCAGCACTGAAAGCAAAACTAAGACGAAATTCATTCCAACTCCCAATCCGGCTCTCGACGCCTCGAGGAACACAATACCGCAAAAACAATCTCTGCATCTTGGCGCTGGGCGAATTCTGAATCATTTCTTTCCGCTGCGGTCACAACCCGTTATCCTTGTAGAGTGCAGTTCACTATAGAAAAGCTCATCTACGGCGGAGATGGCCTCGCGCGCATCCCCGCCACCGGCGACGAACGACGTGGCAAAACCGTCTTCGTGCCTTACGTTCTTCCTGGAGAAGTAGTGGAAGCCACCGTTGTTGAGGAGCGCAAGGGCTATACCCGCGCCTCGCTGACGGAGGTGGTGTCGCCATCGCCGGCACGCGTCGAACCTCCCTGTCCACACTTCGGCGTCTGCGGCGGCTGTCAGTACCAGCACGCCGACTACACCGAACAATTGCAATCCAAGCGCCAGATACTGCAGGAAACCATACTGCGCGGCGCCAAGCTCGCACTTCCTCATATTGAAGTGCACTCCGGCGAACCGTATGGATTCCGCAACCGCACCCGCATGAAGCTTGTGGTGGAGCCCGAGTTTGCGATGGGATACTACCGCGCTGGTTCGCATGAGCTTGAACCGGTGCGCAACTGCCCGATCAGCTCGCCACTGATTAACCAGGCGGTTGCAGTGCTCTGGGAACCGGCGCCTGAGATGGCTGCTTACCCTTCCCTGCGCGAAGTTCAGTTTTTTGCCAATCATAATGATTCCGAACTGATGGTCGAGCTATTCATTCACCACACGACTACTCCCGTGTTGCTGGCAAAATTTACCAAGCTGCTAAGGCAGCGGATGCCGCAGATCGTGGGCGTTGCGGTGTTTGCCAGCGGAGCCACCGGAGGCGACCTGGAGGACGGCAACATTGAAGCCTCGCGCCGCCTGAGCCGGGCCGGAGTGCCCTACATTGAAGGCTCGGCAAGCATGGCCTACAACGTGGGAAGCCACAAATACCGCGTTTCCGCCGGATCATTCTTCCAGACCAACCGCTTTCTTGCCGCGAAGCTGGTAGAGCTGGTCACGGCGAAGCGCACTGGTCGCGCGGCGCTGGATCTTTATGCCGGGGTGGGACTATTCACGCTTCCGATGTCGCGCAATTTCGAGCGCATTACTTCGATTGAGTTCGCGCAGAACTCGTTTGATGACCTGGCCGCAAACGCTGCCGTTCCGCACATTCAGGCCGTACACAGCACCACCGAAGACTATCTGAATGCGGCACGCGGGCGCTGGGATTATGCCATTGTCGATCCACCGCGCGCCGGACTGGGCGAGCGCGTGGCAAAGTCACTGGCAGGATTGTCGATTCCGCGCATTGCTTACGTATCATGCGATCCGGCCACGCTCTCGCGCGATCTGGTGACGTTGCTTGCCGCCGGATATCATGTTGAAGAAGCCCATCTTGTGGACCTGTTTCCTCAGACCTACCACATGGAAACCGTTCTCCACCTGGCGCGTTAAGCGCGCCACGGGAAGAGACGTATGCACTACTAAGGAGTGTGAGAATAAATGTACGCGCTGATTTTGATTCGCTACAGAGTGCCGATGGACGAGGTAGCCAAGGTTACGGACGAACACCGCGCATATATGCGCGACCTGAAAGCAGACGGAACACTGATCGCTTCCGGCCCCATGGATCCACGCACGGGAGGCGCACTGCTGGTTCGCGTCCCCAATGACAACGTGCAGCAAAACCTCACCGACCTGCGCGACGAAGATCCCTTCTACAAGAAAGGTGTCGCCAACTACGAACTGATTCCCTGGAACGTCATCATAGGGAACGAAGGTCTCGACAAACTATAGCTGCAGACGCAAATTCACAGATCCAGATGGAATGAAGGGCAGCGATGTTTGCGGCGATTGCTTTGCAAACATCGCTGTCCGGTTCGGTAACTTTTGTTCAGATGTGGTGACGCTACCAGATGCTTGACGGGCCCATCAAACCGGAGACCATTTCCAGCCGTCGTCCTCCTGCCGCTCCTCTTTTTGCCGCTACCGTATTTTTTTCAGCGGGCATTCTTCTCCAGTGCTACAGCTATAGACCCGCCACGCTGTGCTTTATCTCGGCTGCGGCCCTGGCGCTCTGTTCGCTGCTGGCGCTGCGCTTGGCCAGGGGAGGCAGTCGTGAGCTGATTGCATACGCCGGCGCGGTGCTCGCCTTTCTTCCAGCAGGAGCGCTGTGTGCCGCTGCGCATCAGTCCGGCCCAGTGCCAGCCACTACCGTCTTGCAATATGCGGGCGGCGATGAAGTGACGCTAACCGGATTCGTCGCGCGTACGGGTTCGCTGCGGAAAGGACGCGACGTTCACGAGTCGCTCGACTTTGCGGTCACGGAAGCAAACTACGCTGGCGAAACGCCGCGCACGGTTACAGGAATTGCGCGCTTGAACCTGTACGTGCCCGGATCGCGCCCAAACTTCACCTGGGAGAGCGAAGAAGATGGGCTCGACGAAATTGCCGCGCCCCAGGTGTATGACTACGGGCAGCGATTGCGAATTCGCGCCAAGCTTCGTCCCCCTGCAAATTACCGGAATCCCGGAAACATGGATTACGTTGGCTGGCTGCGCGGGCAGGGAATAGCGGTGCTTGGCTCCGCTAAATCGACAAATATCGATATTCTTCCCGGCCTCGGCGGCAGCCGTCTCGAACGCCTCCGTTGGCGAGCCCGCAGCAGCGTGCTTAAACGGATGGAGAGCCTCTGGCCTGCTCCCTATGCGGGCTTGTTCCAGGCGATGGTGCTTGGCGAACGTGGACTGGTAAGCCGCGATCAGCGCCTGGAATTTCAGCGCAGCGGAACCTTTCATCTGCTCGTCGTCAGCGGAATGAATGTCGCTATCTTTGCCGTCTTTCTCCTTTGGATGACGCGCTGGCTGCGCCTCCCGATGGAATACGCAATCCTTTCGGTAGTCGTGCTGACTTGTGGCTACGCCTGGCTCACCGAGATGGGCGCGCCGATTCTGCGCTCTGTGCTGATGATCGTTGCGTATCAAATTGCCGCGCTACTCAATCGCGGGCGCGCTCCGCTCAACACGGTTTCACTTGCAGCCTTGGTGCTGCTGGCGTGGAATCCTGAAGCGCTATTTGATCCCAGCTTTCAACTCACGTTTCTGGCGGTGCTCACAATTGCCGGAATCGGCGTGCCGCTCTTTACCCGCACTACCACGCCGCTTCGCGAAGCTCTCGACGACATTGGCGACATCAGGCGCGACCTGACCTTGAGGCCGAAGCAGGCGCAATTTCGTCTCGACGTTCGCGCCATCTCTGCAAGCCTCGCGCAACTAATCGGAAGGCGGCCAGCGAATTGGCTGGTGCCAAAGTTGACCTACGCGCTGGTGGCGACAGCGGAACTGGCCCTGCTGTCGGCGCTGATGCAGATTTCTATCACGCTGCCCACGGTCTGGTACTTTCACCGCATCAACGCTCACGCGTTGTGGGCCAACATGGTTGTGCTCCCCCTCACGAGCCTGCTCATGCCAGCCTCGATGCTTGCCGTGGCGTTTTCGTATCTCGCAAACTGGATTGCCGCACCGTTCGTGCTGGCCGCGCGGTGGTCGCTGCAGGGCATTCTGTTAACGGTGCATTGGTCAGGCGGGGCGCAACTTCCGGACCTTCGCGTGGCGATGCCGGCGCTCGTGGCGATTGCGGCGGTTGGTCTTTCCTATGCGCTGGCGCTGTTGCTGGCGCGAAGGCATCGCGTGGCGACCGCGGTTTCACTGGCAATGCTGGCACTCTCGGCATGGCTTGTGATCGGCCACCCTCGCCCGTTCGTGCATCACCCGCAGCAATTGGAGATCACCGCCATCGACATAGGGCAGGGAGACTCATTCCTGCTGGTCACGCCGGGCGGTCACACGCTTCTGCTCGACTCCGGCGGCCTGTTGGGAATGAGCCACAGCGATATGGATATTGGCGAGGACGTTGTCTCCCCATATCTATGGGAACGCGGCCTCACGCATCTGGACGCGGTCGCCTTCAGCCACGGCCACTCGGACCACATGGGCGGGATGACGGCCATCGTGCGCAACTTCCGTCCGCATGAAATCTGGTATGCACCGAATTATCCCTCGCACGAAGTTGAGTCGCTTCTCACCGCCGCCGACCGCTTCCACGTCACGCGCATCGTGCGGCATCACGGGGAACGCTTCGACTTCGACGGAATCCACTTCGAGGTGCTCTCTCCGCCCGTTGATTGGGAGCTGAAACCGCGCGGTCAGGACGATGCCTCGATGGTTCTGCGATTGTCCTACGCGGGGCACACAGCGCTGCTGGCCGGAGACATTCACAAGCACATGGAAAAGTTACTGGTCGAAGACGCCGGAGATCATCACCGGTCCCTGCATGTCGATCTGCTCAAGGTGCCACACCACGGCTCGAACAGCTCTTCGAGTGACGAATTTCTCGATGCTGTGCGTCCGGATTACGCGGTCATCTCCTCTGGCATACGCAACCCATTCCACCATCCCCGCACGGAGGTCATCGATCGCTTGACTCAACATCGGGCGAAAACCTACCGGACAGATATGCTTGGCCCTGTAACGTTTTTCCTGGATGCGGACGGGGTTCATCCCTCCGTTGCAAGGTAGAGCGTTACTGATGCCTTTCTGTTTTGTCCGCGACTCCGGCCAACTCTGCGCAGGAATTAACGATCCTTTCCCAGAGTCAATACCAAGGTAACTGGCGATCGCATTTGGATGTTTTGATCTCTCCGTGAATATGCCAGAATGACTGCATCCTATCGGTTGCGTCAGGGGCATATGCGAAAAATCATAGTGCTGTTAGTCCTGTTATTTTCTTCAATCTGCATCTTCGCTGTGGTTGAGCGTTCTCCGTTAATGAGCATCAAGAAGATCTTCATTGGGCCAATGGGCGAAGGCGACGAAGTTGGTCGGTTCTGTATGCTGCTCGAAGCTGAATTGACCAGAAGTGGATTCACAGTGGTGCAGTCGGCGGACAGTGCCGATGCGACCCTTAGCGGGTTTCTGGTAATTCGCCAAGACCCGGGTACGTTGGCCTCGGCCACCATCTCATTGAAGGATCCGACCGGAAAGCAAATTTTCTTAGAGGACTTTGGACCTTCCACTCGCCATTCCAGCGATAGTGATACGGTGAAGAACCGTGCGCTGGACATCGCGGAAAGATTTCGTTCTTTGCGAGATCAAGGCGAAAAGAATTACGAACGCGCACTAAAGAAAGAAAAGAAGAAGAACCGGGGTGATGCACCCGCCGCGCCGGTACCCGATGAGGAGACCCGGGGGCGCATTATGCGACAACGGGAAAGCATGAGGGATGCTGCAGTTTCCGCATCCGCGGGGGCCTCGTCCAACGCACCCTCGGACGGCTCGACACGAGAACGGGCCCTGACACAGATCGCTCCGCCTCCACCTCCGACTCAGACGATTTCACTTGGACAGACGCGGGACGAGGTCGTCGCGATCTTAGGGCAACCACAGAAGGTAGCTCAACTGGTTGCCAAAGAGATTCTCTACTATCCGAACATGAAGGTGATATTGCTCGAAGGAAAGGTTGCCGACGTGGAGTAGAGTGTGTGAACATCGCCACTATTTGAACCATAGCGATCCTCGACGCCCCAACCTTGCGTTGCGATTTTCGGCGCAGAATGGACCATTGATCCGGCTTCGGCGCCAAGTCAGATTGGCAGGCAAGAGAGGAAGTATCCCAGTGCTACGAAGGCGCCCCCCCCGGGGTGCGCCTTTTTGCACATCGCAGAGCAACGAACCGGACCAATCTATTACCTATGCCGATGTGTGATGCGTTGCTATACTCTGCCCTGTGCTCGCAAGGGCTGCAGGCAGCCGAATTCAAATTCAATCAGTAATACAGGAGGACGAAGTGGCACAGAATCGCACTGATATAGGTACGGAAGAGAATGGCTCGCTCTTGACGCGACGCCGCCTTTTACAGGGTGCAGGGGGATTGATCGCGGCCTCGGCGCTTCCGGCAAGTGGAGCAGTCAGCGCAGCACTTCCGGTGGCCCAGGCTGCGAAATCAACTTCGTCCGTTGCACCTGATCTTACCGGGCAACTGGCTAGATACATGGTTGCGGCCCGCGACAACAGTCTGTCGCCCAAGGTATTGATGGATGCCAAGCACCGGATACTCGACGGGATGGGCGCCATGGTTTCGGGGGCGCGTATCAGGCCCGGCGAACTGGCTATTCGCTTCATGCGCGGCCAGGGAGGCGTGCCCGAGGCGTCTGTCTTCACTACCGACATTAAGACTTCCGCTATCAACGCAGCTTTGACGAATGGGATGTGTGCGCACGCGGACGAAACCGATGACGTTGACCCGTTGACCAAAGCTCATCCGGGCGCTGCCGTTGTCCCTGCCGCCTTTGCGATGGCCGAGCGCGAGCAACGTTCTGGAATGGACCTGATTCGGGCGGTCACGCTGGGGTATGACGTCGGTTGCCGCTTTGTCATGGCACTCGGCGGGGATTCATTGCGCGTCGCTCACCGCGACGTGGACGGTCCCTGCTGCACAATGGGCGCGTCAGCAGCCGCAGCCTCCCTCGCGCGCCTTGATGAGACCGGGATGCGCTACGCGCTTTCCTACGGGGCGCAACAGGTTTCCGGCCTTTATAGCTGGGTCGAAGACCACGATCACATCGAAAAAGCCTTCGACATTGGCGGCATGGGTGCCCGTAACGGCGTCACCGCTGCCGTCATGGTCCAGGCGGGGTTCACCGCCGTTCGCGATGTATTGAGCGGAACGCACAACGCCATCGAGGCGCTATGCACAAAGCCGCATGCGGAAGCGATCATGGCCGATCTGGGCAGCCGGTTCTTTGTCTCCGAGACGGGCATCAAAACCTATTCCGTCGGCAATCCGAACCAGGCGCCACTGGATGCGATACTTACCCTTCGTAAGCAGTATGGCCTGCGCCCAGACAATGTCGAGCGCATTGTCGTCAGGCTCCCAATGGATGGCGCCGCCATTGTTGATAACAGCACGATGGCCGATGTTAACTGCCAGTACCTGGTTGCCACGGCACTCGTGGATGGCGCCGTTTCGTTTGCCAACAGCCACTCGCACGAGCACATGGCCGAGCCGCAAATCCGCGCCGTCATGCAACGCGTGCAGGTGCTGGGAGATCCTAAGCTGAATGACCCAGCCGCGCCACGCAGCGGACTGGTGGAAGTCACCCTGCGCGACGGCCGGACCGTAAGCCACTTCACGCGTTTTCCTCCGGGCACAAAGGAGAACCCGCTGGATACGCAGGGCATGAATGCAAAGGCTCGGGATCTGATGGGGCCTGTGCTCGGCGCAAAGCGGACGGAAGCGATCATCAAGCAGGTTAACGCTCTGGAAGAAGTGCGCAACGTACGAGAGTTTGTCCGCTCGCTTCTTACGGTTTAGGAGTAGGTTCGTTTCAGGCGGCGGGTAGCCGGTTGGCGGATCGGCGTAGCGTCATTTTGAGTGAATTGAATAGTCGCGAGCCGGAAACTGGCCCGCACTACGAAGGCGTATCCTGCGGGATACGCCTTCCTTTATAGCGGGAGCTTATCCCTGCGCTTCAGCCTCGGTTAACCCTTTGTCTTTGTACTCTGCGAGGACGGCGCGGGCTTCTTCGGCTTGATCCTCGCGGACCCGGAGCGCCATCCCACCGACACCGGGCAGGACATCCTGCGGGGCATCAAAGTTGGTCAGCAGGACTTCGATTCCAGCGGACTCCAGAAGGCTCTGCACGACCATGACTTCGGATTCCTGCTCACTTTCAAATACGACGACCAATGCCTCGTTCGGTTCTTCTCTCAATGTCTCCGGCATAATGACCTCTCCTGCAGTTAGATGCGGACTGATGAGCGTAGTCCCAGCCGCTTCTGCAGTCAATCTCCATGGAACCCGGTGCGAGGTTGATTGGATGTTTTTTCCCAGTTCTGTACAGCAATTTTGTCATCGAATTAATCTGCAAGCCGAGCGGGGAGCATTACGCATGAATGAGGATAAAGCCGATAACGCTGGACAGGCCGAGCTGCTCGACGAGGGTCGGCGAATTCGTCGCCTCCAATTGATGATGAACCTGGTGATGCAGGTGATTGCGCAGGATTCCAAGCTCACGTTTGAAGAAGCTTCACAGATGGTTGCCGACTCGCGCGCCGCCGCCCTGGCGATGTTTCCGGGTAAGGAACTCGCCTATGACCTGCTTTACCGGCCCCGCTTCCAGCGCCTGATGCGGGAGCGTTTCCGCCTGCAATAGGGAGCGGCCCGCTATTTGTCCACGCGGGTCAGGCGCAGGGTCAGAGTTCCCCAGAAGAGCTGTGAGCGCATCTGAACCGGCACGTGCACGGCATCGTCGGTGTACCAGATCCAGACCTTCCCGCGCCCCTTCAGTTTATCCGCGTCAGAGTTGACGGAGACGCGCACGGTATGGAAAATCCCCGCGTCTGTCTTAATGTCTTCGCGCCCCTCAACATAGGACTTCACGTCCACGGTCGGGCCTCCGTTGTTCAGCGGGAATAAGTACGTTGCGCCTACCTGTAAAGGCAGGGTACGCATGTAGTAGATTCCGTTGAGCACGTCGGTTACGCAGCCTGGAATGTCGTTCTCGAGATGCTTCACTCCGTTATCGCGCAGGTTACGCTCGTCGAGCACGGCCTTGTGGCGACCTTCGTCGAAGTGAATCATGGTTTCGCGCTTGTGAAGCCCTTCTTCCGTGTGCTTGGTAAATAGAACAGAACAGAATGTGCGGGCGTCAAAGCGGGAAACAAAAGTGTCAGCAGCACGAAACAGCAGGGCAACAAAACCAGTGGAGTTCGCCGAGGCCGTAATGCGCTCTTCGGTACCGTTTTGCTGCAGGCTGAGCGTAGCTTCACCGGCCTGCCAGATGCGCCAGTCCGCTGAGTAATGCAGCGTCTCGCCGTTGGGAAACCGGTAGTTTTCAGGGACTGGACGAACCTGGGCAGCTGGTCCAATGGATGCAACCTCTTGTGCGCTGACAGTGCCGAGCAGGAAGGCGATTACAAGTACCGCACGTATCATGAGACCTCAAAATGGTGACGAATAAACTTGCAACTCCTTTTAAAGGAGCTTCTTCAGCCGGGTGCGGAAGTTGGGTTGGCCGACTTCAAAACTCTAAACAACTAATCTGGCCCAGCCCGTAATCATCATCATTTCATTCCGGCGGACCACAATCTTGCTCCGCCATTGGCATCCCTTTTAAGATACTGGAGACTGAGGCGATCTATGACTTTGATTTTACCGCATTCGGGCCTCCGGCTCGCACTGCTGCAGGCGAGCGCTTGACCGGACGGACAACAGAAACGAAATTTCAGGTGCAACGCGCGTTCTGGGCCTTTCTAATCGATCACGTATTCGTTTGGACCCTGCTTCCAATTCTGTTTCACCACAACGCACCGCTGGATGTAGTGGAAGACGTCGCATGGGGCCGCGAATGGCAACTTGGATACTATAAGCATCCGCCGCTGACTTTCTGGCTGGCCAACTTGGCGTATCTCGCTTGCGGAGGACAGCTGTGGGGCATCTTTCTGCTCAGTCAACTCTCGATAGCGACCGGTCTATGGGCAGTTTGGCATATCGCGAGCGAAGTGCTGGATGAATGGCGTGCGCTGGCCGCGTGTGTTCTGCTCGAAGGCGTAATCTACTACAACTTCACCAGCCCGGAATTTAATCCCAACGTATTGGAGCTGGCCTTTTGGCCTTTGATTGTCCTTTTTGCCTGGCGAACGCTAGGCTCCGGAAAGGACGGCACTCACTCCTCCTGGAACTGGGCTGGACTCGGTGTATGCGCCGGTCTTGGTCTCATCACTAAATACTACACGGCGGTGCTGTTGGTCAGCGTATTGGTCTTTCTGATTACGGACAGGGAAGCCAGGCAAGTCTGGCGGCACTCTGGACCGTATCTGTCCTTGGCCACTGCGGCGGCGGTCTTTTCACCGCATGCATGGTGGATGTTGCACACGAAATTTGCGAGCGTAGGATATGCGATGGGCCGCGCCGCATCCCATGGAAGCCAACTGACGCGCTTGACCTTCCCTCTCAAATTTACCGGCGCGCAGCTACTGGCCTTATTTCCGATGCTGGTCGCTTTTCTCATTCTCTTTGGATGGTGGAAGCCTGGTTCTGCATTTCGCGCGAACTTGAAGGCGCGGTTGCTCGTGGCGGTGGTGCTGGGGCCATTCATTCTTACGATGCTGCTCTCAGTGATTTTCAATTGGCGGCTGTTGTCCATGTGGGGCACCCCCTTATGGAGCTTTCTTCCCCTGCTGTTGATTTGGTCTAATCGCAAGCAGGAGTTGCGGCGCTGCAGTTGCAGGCAAGTAACCATGGCGGCTGTTCCGTTAATGGTCCTGCTCGGAGTTGCCTTTGCGTTTCCACTCATGGCCGGCCCATACCTTTCTGGAAAACCAAGCAAGGCATTGTTCGGCGGGGAACAAATGGGCCAGGAAATCACGCAGCGCTGGCATCAGGCAGAAGGTACTCCATTGCGAGTGGTGGTCGGCGATACCTGGATAGCCGACAACATTGCGTTTTATTCTCCGGACCACCCCTCGGTATTAACCGACGGAAATTTCAGCCTCAGTCCATGGGTAAGCCAGGAAGAAATTCGTACTCACGGAGCCGTAGTGGTATGGGATGGGCCGGAGCCCCCGGCGACTTACTACCAGTTGTTTTCGCAGATGGAAATGCAGGAACCGGTGCGCGTCGCGTGGCACACACATGCGCGTGTTGCCGACACTCCGGTGTACTGGGCTATCATCGAACCGCAACCATAGGGATGATTCATTGGGGGTAGGTGAAGGTGAGTCCGCGAATGGTCGCGTTTCTGGATTGTGTGCTGCTGGCGCTGATATAAACAACTATCTGGGAAAGTAGCCGAGATTATTCTTCCAGACTGGACGGAGAAAAGACTTGTTGAGAAGACTCATGCTTTTGACCACGCTCATTTTGGGCGCGACGTTTTCTGGATATGCTCAAAGCAAGGACTCAGATTTGGACAGAGTGTTTGCTTTGCTAGACCGCACCAGCAAGAGCTTCCATAACGTTCAGACGGAATTTGTGTCGGACACTTTTCAGAAGGAATCGGAAGATCACATACGTGACTCCGGCAAGCTCTTCTTCCTGCGGTCTGAGCATAAGCTTGAAATTGCAATTGATCAAAACCCCCAAGATCCTTCACACCAGAAAGTTGTGTTTACGGACGGAAATGCAAAGATCTACCATTTCCGAAGCAAAGCGATGGAAGAGCATCCGTCCGGTAACCACCGCGAAGAATTTGAACAATACTTAAGTCTCGGATTCGGGGGGAGCGGAAGCGATCTCAAAAGAGGCTTCGATGTGCACTATGCCGGGGCCGAATCAATCAACGGCCACGCCACGTAC
>Ga0364900_10235_pt1 | contig 21876 bp, 32 predicted proteins | sample ExccelJu500002D3_FD_206974 | JGI IMG/M metagenome (GOLD analysis project Ga0364900, IMG submission 206974) | Enriched cells from Trout Bog Lake Hypolimnion, Wisconsin, USA - BchlTB.July09.5000.02.D3 | ecosystem: Environmental > Aquatic > Freshwater > Lake > Hypolimnion/Profundal zone | place: USA...
TCCACCAAGCAGACTGATCGCACAAAAGCGATGCGCGTCTGTATGGAGTGGGACAAGGCGGCAGAACAAGCCAGAGGCGGAAACCTGACCACGGTGCAAGCCCGAAAGGTATTGGCCGAAATGGTGGTCATATCTTCAGGCGAATCGCTTTGTGATTTTTCCGTTGAAGCTTGGATTTCTCAATGGCTTTCGAGCAAGGAGGGAAGCGCTGCCGTATCCACAATGTTGCGATATCGGCAAGTGATGCGGGATTTTCTCGCCAGCATGGGAACTCGCGCGAAGAACCCGCTGGCAGGAGTCTCCGCTGGCGACATCATCCGTTTCCGTGATGCCTTGCGCAAGGAGGGGCGAGCTGTGTCTTCGGTGAATGTGACCGTGAAGAAAATTCTCTCTGCGCCGTTCGAGTCTGCAAGAAAGTTGGGATTCATTCCAAGCAATCCAGTTGCAGGGGTTGATAATCTCAAAAACCGTGAAGAGAGCAGGACTGCCGGCCGGGATTCCTTTACGCAAGAGGATGTTGTCAGTTTGGTCAACGCTGCCGGGGAGAAAAGCGATTGGTATGGCGCGATCATCTTGGCAGCGACCACCGGACTGAGGTTGGGGGATGTCGCCAATTTGACGTGGGGTTCCATTGATCAGGAAACAAAACTCATTCGAGTTGAGACACAGAAGACAGATGCAATTGTTACTCTTCCGGTGCATCCTGATTTCGCCGAATGGTTGGACACGAGAACGCAGGGGATTGGCAAGGCCCCCGTATTCCCGTTGCTCTCGTCGAGATACACTGGAGGGAGACGAGGGCTGTCGGCAGATTTCCGCAAGCTCATGAAGAAAGCCGGGGTTGTTTCAAGCGCAGTGGTGCGCAAGGGCGAAGGCCGGACAACATTCAAAAAGAGTTTTCACTCTTTGCGGCACACCTTTATTTCTGGGCTTGCCAATGCAGGGATTGCCGCCGACATCCGGCAGAAACTCGCAGGTCACGCGGACGCGAAAGTTCACGCTGGATACACGCACCATGATATTGAAAACATCCGATCCGCAGTTGAGAAGCTCCCTCGGCTCAAACCACAAAATGGAAACTCCAGAGCGGGCAAAATCACAAAAAAAGCTCGCGCTGTCTGCAAATCCTGAGGTTCCGCACCCTCAATCAGGACCTTCGCCCCTCAAACTCAAAATGGAACTGCGGCAAAAACTTGCAGGTCACTCCAGCGAGCAGCAGAATCTCCACTACACGCACCCGGAGATTGTGGTGCTGCGGAATGCCATCGGCAAACTACCACGACTCAAAAAATGAAAAAGCCAACCGTTGGTAAATCTGAGCAAAAAATGCCCACGATTCCTCTTCGGCAGAAGCAACCATTAGAGACTGCGGTGAATGTCGGAGTTGTTGAGTCAGTTGGATCACCTTCGACAGGACCCGCTAAAAAAGATCGGAGGAGGCATCACGGATACAAGCCGTGCGATGAGAGTATCAAACCAGAAACGATCATCCACTCTAACAAGAGGCGGACACATGAATTACAGCACACCCTTGAGACTGTCATAGATAAAGCCCGCGAAGGGGACAGCGTTAGTGTAGACTTACTCGTGGCGCTTGCATTTCAGGCTATTCTTGGGCTCATGATTACTAAAGTAAAGCACCTGACTGCAGTTAACGATGTTGCAAAAAAATGGCCCTTTTGGCCAGTTCTGATTTTGGAACCAATATCTGATCATATAAAAAGTCTAAAGGAACAGCTTTCGGGACTTGAGTTGGGAGCGCATATTTTAGATTTAAAAAAGGAAACGACAAACCCAAAACGCGTAATAGCATCAAGTCTCTTGTTAGAAATTAATAGGACAAGACAATTCTATGAACACGTCCATGAGATGTCAGAGTATGAGAAGAACAGCGAAAGCGATTCCGCTAGTTTTGAAAAACAAATGAGCGCTTACCATTTACGATACGAGAAGCTCAACAAATATAATAGAGATTTCAATAGCGGACTGAGAATATTTAGAAAGTCATTTGAACCTATTAGAGAGCAGTTCAGCAACGATTCGGTGGGGCTGCCCGAATTGTCCGCAGAAACATGTGGAGCTTGGTTTGATGTCGCGTGGAAGCTTCTCCTTTATCTCACTGATGAATGTCCTGAGGATAATGAAATGCTGGCGGAGATCGGCTCAGCGGGGAAAACCAAATACGATAGAGCAAGTCGAAAAGGAATGGAGAAAACATCTGGGTTCAAGGACGGCAGACGCCCCTCCAGCAAGAAATCAACACGGGGTGAAATATCCTGTGCCGCTACTATCAAGTCGAATGTTCGATATGAGATCATGAGAAACTTGAAAAACTCGTTTAAGATCTGCTGTGCTTTAAGAAATGCTCGTCAGAAATCACATTCGCAAATGGTCGCTGATGCCCTGGTAGATATGTCCAAATTCCGCAATCCAGAAAAACCTGAACTGAGCTGAACTGCGGATACCGAGGCGAAATCGAAATAGCAAACTTGCAACCGCTGTTCGACAGTAATCATCTTCTCGACGCGCACCTCGGCCAATTGGCTGTTCGCGCCGAACAGCACATGCGCCCCTGAGAGACGTTTTCCACGGCCTTCCCAGGGCTCTGTTTTCGGACCCAGCAGACGGACGGGACCGCTCGGGTGGGTGGCATCGGGATCACGAACATCATGCTCGCCAGCATTTCCGAGCGCGTCAGGGAGATCGGCATCCGCCTAGCAGTCTGGGTGGTTAATGCATCCCGTATGAAGGCTCGCCGCCGCCGCAGTTGACGAGTGAATTTGCGAGAGATCCTGCTCAAAGCACCATGAGAGTGTGTTTTTTCTAGCCCGTTAACGATTTTGTATCTTCCTCTCCCACAGAGGGTAAACTTTTCCGAAAATAAATAGTTAAAAGTTTCGGAAAATCGTTTTCCGGTTTTGAGTTTTTACTACGGGCATGAAATCGCAGTTCATGCCAGGCACGCAGCAACGCCCGCAGAAGCCCGTTCTTGCTCCCTTCTATGGAGCACAAGAGGCGAGCGCATCCGGCAGTTTTCTCCCTGAATTCCTGAGATTGCCTCGTGCGCCTGGCCGGGATCCGCATTTCGGTCTTTCCAGATCCATGTGGAACCAACTCATTTTGCCGTGTGAGGCCAACGGTTACCGCCCGCCGATCAAATCTTTCTCCCTTCGCAGAAAGGGCACTCTTAAAGGTGTCCGTATCATCTCGGCAAAATCGGCCTTGGACTATTTTCGCAAACTTGAATCGGAGCAGAATCCTCCGAGCCCTGAGGATGCCCAGGGCAATACTACTTTTGAAGATTTACCCAGCGGCTCCTCGGCTCCGTTGGGGGAAGCAGTGCAGCCGGGGCAGAAAGGAGAATAAATATATGGCAAAAGCAAACATTACTGACATCTACCTTAAGTCGCTTAAAGAGCGCTCGAAGGATGGCAAGAAGGGCTGGGAGGCCGAGGATACCGAAGCGGTAGCTATCGAGATCATTCGCGCTCAGATCGACTCTGCCGGGAAAGAGGTCAAGATTCCTGCCGATCGAATGGCGCGTATAACAGCCGCGTTGCAGATCACGCCGAAGCGGATTGTTCAGTTCATTAAAACCGAACTGAAAGCCTCTGGAGCCGATCTGGATTCGGAGAGCGAGGAATACTTGGACACTCTTGTGGATCTGAAAAAGTTCCGTGACGAGGCTGTAGTAGCGGGGTTGGTTGAAAAGGGCGGCAAAGGCAAGAAGAAGAAAAGGACGCTTGCGGATTTGATGAAAAGCTAGCCGTTCATATTGGGACTGGTCGGCGTTCGAAAGCCGGCCAGTCATCACCAGGATCAATAATCATCAACCTGAGCCAGTCTGGGATCCCAGGCTGGCTCTTTTATTGCCCCGATATATTCAAGGCGCGCACTTAACCGAGTAGCGGCGATATTTACTCCGATGCGCACCCGCTATTAGCTTATTTTTTAAGAAACTAACAAAAGCGGTTGACAAAGCGTAATGCCGTGTTATGATCTCTATATCAACTAGACCCCCCAAGCAAAATGAACAAGACCCCCTTTTCAGAACAACTTTCAATTTTAAGACAAGACGCACAACTAACGAACCAAGAACTCGCAGATGACGCGGCGGTTCCAGCATCTTTAATCGCAGGTCTCCAATCGGGCAAAAGACGAATAGGCGAATACCAGGCCCGTAAGATTGGCGTTGCTCTTAATCTTGATGGGCAGGCGTTAGAAAGCTTCATCTACGACGCTATCAACAACTGCTCCGAGAAAGTGCTGGAAGAATCGAAGGGCTACCCGGCAGAGCTATTGAACCTACTGGCTCGCCAATTGCGATCAGCAGGTGTTCTACCCAATAACGTCACAGGCTGGAATGTTCAAAAGAACGCTGCCGACCTGGTATTGAGCAACGGCGGTAAGGCACATCTGGAAACCGTCCTCACCGTTACATAAAAAATTTACATGCGACTATCTACCGCAAGTGGATCGAAGCGTGGATACTGCAAACGCAGAAACAAAAGACCCGGCAGCTATCAACTACCGGGCATTAATAAGAAACCCATGAATCCTATATATTACAGTGATTATCATACCCAAAAAACCTTCGTGTGTCCAGCCGAAATGCACGAATCTAAATACAAATGTAGGCATAAATAATAACGCTTCCACGGCATCTGCCGAAAGCACTTCGAGGAGTGTTCCCGATAGCTGCAAGAAGGTATATCTGAAACCATCGCAATATACATGCGATAAACTGCCATCCATCATCTGTGCCGCTGACTTTCTTGGTCAGGGTGAGGATCTTCCTCCGGTATTGGTCGATGGGCTACTTCATCAGGGTTCGACCATGGTGATCAGCGGCGGTTCAAAAACCAACAAAACGTTCTCCTTGCTCGATATGGCACTGTGTGTTGCGTCTGGAACACCATGGTGGGGCATGAATACCACCAAAGGGAAGGTCCTCTATATCGACTTTGAACTGGACGCGAGATTCCTGAGAAAAAGACTGCGGTCGATTTGCATTAAAAAAGGGTTCGCAGTGGAATCCCTGAGAAATGTCGATATTTGGGCGCTGCGGGGTCATGTGACCGATTTCGAGGATTTGGTTGAGCAGATCCTTGAGCGTATCGAAACAGGGGATTATGTGCTCATCATCATCGACCCGATCTACAGGGCCATGGGCGACCGTGATGAGAACAAGGCAGGGGATATCAACTCCCTGCTGAATGGCATCCAGAAATTGGCGACCGAATCGGAAGCAGCCGTCGTGTATTCCCATCACTTCAGCAAGGGCAACCAGGCCGGCAAGGAATCCATCGACAGAATGTCTGGCTCGGGTGTTTTTGCTCGTGCGCCAGATTCAATTGTCAGCGTGACCAGACATGCGAGCAGTGACGACACCTATACGGTCGAAGCCATTCTTCGCAATTTCAAACACATGGAACCGTTTTGCGTTGAATGGGAGCACCCGCTCATGACCCGCAATGACGTTCTGGATCCAGCAAACCTGAAACGCCCGAAGTGCAAGACAGAGAAATTCCCCATGAATCAATTGCTGGAAGCTTTCAAAGGAGAACCACTCAGTAGCGAGGAATGGAAGGAGCGAACAATGCAGCAAACTGGAATGTCTGAACGAACATTCATGGCCAAAAAGGCTAAACTTCTAGCTGGAATGAATAGATACGTCGTCAAAATAGGCGATAAATGGCAACTCGCAGCATTGGCTGATAATGAACAACAGAAAACAAGCAATGAGGTGCAGCAAGGTGCAAAATAGGCAAATTGCATATTGCAGCAGCTTATGTGCATTAGGTGCAGCAGCAGCAGTATCGCTAGATACTGCTGCAGCTAATGCACTGCATAAAGCACTGATTAAATTAATAGATCATTGCACTTTGTCCTCAAAAAGAAGTGCAGCGTCGATGAAACGAACAGGACATAAATCAAATGAACAATAATATAATAAACTTTGGAAAGAAGCACAGAGGCAAATCCTTTGAATGGCTGATATTCACCTATCCGAAATATGCTGAGTGGATATGGGATAATCGAGTATATGAAAACGAACGATGTTTCACTCCTGATGCGTCAGCTCTCTTTGTCGAACTGATGAAACGAGCAAGCCATCTGGGAGGCAAATGCGATAGATGCGGATGCAATGTAACCCAGCGTGTCCTCAGATGGAGTAGGCATAGTGGGCATTTCATGGATGCATCTTTCATCTGCGGCTATGAGGAATGTGATTGGGCATTACAAGACGACCAGGAATATTCAGAGCCATCCATGTTCGCGCCACCAGACTTCTCAATAATCGACGCCAGAAAGGTCGTCAAACAAGTGAAACTCAAATATATCGGCCGTCAGAAGATTAACGAACACGAGATGGTGAAGTTCTTCCATAACGACTCTAACTTTTCAGAATTCACACCCGGATTCTTTGATTTTAACAACCCGATCTTGAACTTAAACGAGATTGCTAATAGAATAATGCTATGATGACATTAGAAGAATACGAAAAATGCATGTTCTCCACAGATGAGAAGGTAAGGCAAAAGATGCGCCGGTTACGGATGTGGGCCAGCCGCGAGTATGACAAATGGCGCGAGAGCGAAATGGTGTTGAACATACTGCGTTCTGAAATCCCGAACAAAAAAGAAGCAACGAAAGAAGTCCTTGAACTATGGCGAAAGAGGCTACCGCTCTCAAACCTGTATTGAATTTCTCAATGCCCGGCGCTGGGGACAGGACGAATGATCCAAATGGGTGGTTCGCTGAGAGATTTCCGGATGCTGTGGAGAAATATGGGCCGGCTTTTATGCAGGCAACCTGGATTGACCAACATTTTCAAAAGAATGTCATACCAGCTCACCTGAACATAGATTTCTTTGCTGGTGTGCTGGGAGGCTCGCCTCAGTTGGGACACAAGGTGGTATATTTTCAGCCAGAGGGGTTGTTTTTCTTTTTTGACCCCATGGTGGACGCCTACGTGTCGACCACCGAGGCCAAATTGGAACTGCTGCTCTCAAATTTCCTGATCCGTTGCAGTCAAGCTTGCGGGAGGCTGGTTGATATTCGCCCATTGGTCGATACCTTCCGAAAGCCATCCGTCCTGAACACCGTCATCGAACGTGCAAAAGCAATGTTGATGGCTGATACGTCATTTTTCATGGGCAAAGAAGGTCACCGAAGATATGTGGACGGTAGATTCATCGAAGCAACAGACGAATTGTCTTACAGGCTCTTTGTGAAAGAAACTATAGTGCCTGATCCTTGTGCCTCAGTGGCCGTTCCTGAGGCTTTCAACCGCTATGTGGTGTTCTGCGCCAGGAATCACCTATCGGCCCTCCAGAGGAGCGAATTTAAAGCTCTCGTTGCAGATGTCATTCGTGAGCAATATCACCTCGGGATCAGACACGACATAGATAATGGAAGGGGCCAAACAACGCACGGCTGGCGTGGGCTATCTCTGGTTGCGCACATTGGCGATGTAGCCAACAATTAACGCGCATTGCCAGTCCGCTCGATCCATGGAGATCCGAAGCTCCTATTTGATCATTGAACAAACAGGTGGACCCACTCGGGAATAGTATCAGCTTTGCTACGAAAGTAACTCTCAAGCTCCTTCCCAGATGCAATATCGAAAAGTTGCCAATAAAATGGTCCATGTGCATTGATGGACTGGATAACAACGCATGAGTCATCTCGGCAGAAATCCCAGCCGACAATAAATGCATACTCCGCTCTAAATGTCCGTATTCTTCGGTTCTTTGTTATGACAACAAGGGTGCTATTCATCCATCCACCATTCGAATGACGATAATCTGCTCTCGTCCATCCCTCTAATCCCGTCGTCGATTCATGCCGCATTGAAATGTTGTCTGATTGCTTGTCGCAGTATGCAGCAATCGAAATCATCAAAAACAGGATTGTCAGTGTGGATCGCATTATTTCTTTACCGGTTGTCGGTGCATGAAGGCATTGTGCATTCAGTCAAATCCAGATCAAGAACAATGGGTGGGGTGTGTCGTCAAATCAGGCCCGTAATTGCATACAATGGTACCAAGAACGGGCTTTGATTGCAGGGAGGTAATGTGAGGCATGCCATCACTCCAGCAAGCACTGAATTTCGTGCTCGGCTCGCTATCAGGTTCTATTTCCAGTGGTTCTAGGCTAAGGCCAGAGCCACTAGAGCATGATTAGCTCTTCTTGGTTAAGCTTCCAGCTTTCCCAGTAGTGTCAATCATCCAAGAATCATTCCTCCTTACCCCTGCAGGGCAAGTTCCGAAAGTTCCTTGGAGTGCGGTAGAAAAATTACGCCCCTTGAATTCGGTTCCATATTTCTTTGCGAAATTTTGTGCCTCCGTAGCGTCAACCATCACTAGGATCGGACCGCCAGTTTTTCGGGTAAGGCGATCATGGGTAATCGCCACAAAGAATGCATACTCTGGGTATGGCGATTTCAAACTTTGCGGGCGCACAAAAGCAACGTCAACGGTTATGCTCTTCCCATCGAAATTGGTGGGACTGGTGAGGAAGTAATTCGCCGTCCTGTTGGATTCCGATCCATAGAGGACCGGAGTAAGGACCATCATGCACAGTAAAAAGTAAAAGAGTGGTGTTTTCATTCAAGAATGGTGTTTGCACATGAATAAATCGTTTCTCCTCGACGAGGCAAGTACAATTGTTGCCGGAGAATGGTGCCCAAAATTCCACCGGTCACCCACACCAGTCTGAACCAGCACACCCACCCCGAAGGCGTTCAGTCCTCCGGTAGTCCCCTGGCGAGACTGCCTGCATCCTTTTTCAGGACACGGGCAATTATGCAGAGCTTCGAGAAGGAGAGGTTGCTCTTTATCCCGAGCAGGGGATCATGGGCATTCCCCGTAAAATCCATCGAACTTCACTCTGCGTGGAACAAACTCATTCAAGGTTGTTCCCAGAACTTTTGCCAAGATGAGCAACTCGTAATCGGTAATGCACCTGCGTCTCAACTCGATTTTGGTGAGGACCGTTCGATCAACATCCCACCCAGCTAGTTGCAACGAACGTGCCAGATCCGATTGTGACCATCCTTTTTCTTCACGGATGCGGCGTATCTCCAATCCAACGAGGTTCCGGATGGCAGGTGTTTTTCGCTTTTGAGAGAGTGCAGGCATTGTGCCACAATTGGCACTTGACAGTAGATTCGGTCATCTTTTAGAAGTGTGCCACTGGTAGCACATTCGACATGTCCCCGATTCATCCCTTCCCATGAACATCCGACCAGCAATCCTCCTCATCCTGGCGTTCATCGCCATCACGGGCATCGCCCTGGCTGCCGTTTACACCTACAAGTGCCCCAGATGCGGCCTCATCCAGCAATACGACCGACCAGGCATCTACAAATGCCCGAGTGACGGGACATACATGATCTTGAAGCCATGAATACCCGATTCTTCGATCTTCTCTTCCAAAACACCACAATGAAAAACAACAAATCACAACCTGCGGTAGCCTCCGTGGCAAAAGGCAAATGTTTCGTGTTGTGCATACTGCTTTTGGTGATCCCTCTTTCGCTTTGCTTTGCAGAAAAAGTAGAAACGAAGCCTGACCAAAGCGACGTAGAAAAGGAATTGAAGGATGTTCTCAAAAATAAATATCCCGAACTATTGTATTCTCTGACTGAAGACTATAAACAGGGCGCTCAAGAACTATTGGATTATTATTGCATTACCGGTACTGTTGTTAGTTTCCTTGTTGTCGCCGCTGAGTATAATGATGGGATTCTCTATTTAGATCAGGTCATTGTGTGGCATAAGCCGAATGATGATTTTGGTATACTGCGTTATGGTAGTGGAATTGATATCAAAACCAATAAGTTGGTTAAGCACGAAACTTTATCGATGAATGATCTCACGCGTGGAGAGATACTCGCTATCCGTGGCGTGGAGTTTAAGGAAGGTGTCACCAAACCAGTTGTAATTGAGTCGGAAGATTCAAAAGAGGTTGCGAAACCTAGTGGGGTTGCATCTGCAACTGATTCAAATAAGGGCGTAGCGACCCCAGAACCACCATTGCCAAGCCCAACTTCTCAGAGCAAGGGCTATTACATCTATCGTCAGAATTGGGATGAACCAACATCGCAAAACCAGAGTCACATCGACACTCAGGTGGGGGCAACCTCCAAAAGCCCGAGCTTCTACGAGCGAAACAAAAAAGAGATCGATACTGCTGGAATTGGAGTCGCCGCTGCCGCAGCAACCGCCGTGATTGGCGAAATCATAAAGAATGTATTTGACTCTGCCAAGACACAAGCGCAGCAGCAGATGGAGTCAGGAAATTAACAGTTTTCTTTGAGATTAAGCCATGAAAACGACGCCAGAGCTTTCACCGGAAGAGCAGGCTAAAGTTGATAAAGTTAAAGGTATTACAAGCATTATCTGTATATCTGTTATTCTCACTATCTACGCATTTACACATGGGTGGCTTGACCCATTGCTTGGCAATAAAGATCCATACACACCTGAAGAACACGAGTTTTTTAAAAAAGCGCGAAACGATTTCTGGAAAGATCCAACTTTAACATTTGAGGAGCGCAAGCAGCGGACACTCGATGAATTAAATGGAAAGAAAGACAGTAGTTCAAGCAATAGGTAGTTAAAACAGCCAAATACATATGGAGAACCAAGAAGCCTCAATAGCCGCAGAACCAAAATTGTGGAATCCAAACGCCGCAGCCAATTGGTCTCTGTTATTTACGCCAATACTTGGAGCATGGCTACATGCAAAGAATTGGGAGGCTCTCAGCCAATGGGATAAAGCCAGGAAGTCGATGATGTGGGTTTATGTGGGATTTGCGTTCTTTGTTGGAGTGATCTTTTTGCCAGACAGTGTCGGCACGCTTCCAGGATTTATATTCATTATTGCCTGGTATTTCACTATCGGAAAGAAACAAGCGACCTACCTAAGAGTTAACAGCATAAAATACCAGAAACGCCCTTGGAAAAAACCACTCCTGATCGGTGCAGCGGGCTTTATTGTTTATGTGGCTATTGGCGGATGTATTATTTCGGTTATGCAGCCGTCAACAAGCAAGATATTGGAAAAGGAATCCGTAAGTCTTGTAACTTCAATAGTTCAAAAGCAACTTGGGGAGAAAACGGCATGCAAGACCGTGGCGATCACAAATGAATCGCCAAAAGGTTTTTACAACGGAGTTGCATATATGGACAATGGTAAAGAACTGAAGATTACCATTGAGGTGAAAGGGGAACAGATGCTCGTTAGCATTCCAAATCCGTAATTCACTAATTCGTGAAGTTTGTAATAAAGACAATCGGTGTAATTGCAATCGTTCTCCTCGTTCTTTACGTCTTCTTCAATAAATCCCCGATACCGCCAAATATTGCTGTCGGATACCGTCATTCTCTCATCGGAGCGGGCATGGTCCTTATCATGCAGAATAAATCGGGCGACCATTACTACAACCTACGAGTTAAGGTTACTAGTCCGAAAGGCCATTCGACAAGTCTGATCGTCACCCCCGATTTAACTCCCGGTGAAGTCAAGGAGCTAGGCTGGTTGGAGCTTGGCAATTGGGTTTTAGAGACTGGCGAGAGTGTCTATATTTCCACCGACACGAATCCAATTCCAGTCTTTTCGGTAGTGCCTAGATGAATAGATCCAATGGAATCAACAATACAACAATCTTCAGGGAAGCGAACAACCAGAAACGTATGGATGTTTGGCATTAAAACACTAGTCATATTTATTATCGACGCTTACCTGATCTACATCATTTATAATTTTATACCTTTTATACATTGTAGAGTTGATAAGGAGGATTCCGGCTTTAGATGGCAATCCGAAGAAATTCTAACAATTAAGGAGGCATGGGAAAATGGCAGCAAAAAACGTTGATATACCTAAATGGCTGCTTTATGCATATTATCTGGCATGTTGTATTTTTTGGCTGTCTTATGCATTTTTATTTATCACCATAGCCAGCCACAGTGGGGGTTGGCATTTATGGCTATTTATTCTTCTGCCACTTAGTAGATTGCTTCATATATGGATTGGCGCGGAGAAATCCGCAGATAAAGCCGATAAGAAATGATGGTTCAGCATTGATTAGATTGCGTCTTTCGGTGGTATAGTAAATTGAAGGATTGGTAGCCGCCAGCATTCGCTGGAATGGCTGATCTCTTCATCAAAAGCACGAATATACCCTGCTTTGGGGCCGGGTGTGTCGTGCCCAAATCACAAAATGAAAGGAACAAATGAATTCAGATAGAAAAATACACGGGAAGGTGGCGGTGGCCGTCATGGTCGCAGGAACACTGATGTTGGCAGCTTGTAACGAACAAGAGAAAGTTCGGCAGTTGGTTGATACAAAACCAATCGGAGAGGGTTTGGAATTCATGGGCCTGATGCTCGTGCTTTCATTGCTCGTCTTCGTGTTCGGCAAATTCATCGAACAGTCGGTTATCGCCAAGTGGACCTATCTCCCTTATGTCCTTGTGGCGCTCCTAATCATCCTGTCACTCCTGGTTATCGCTTCTGCTGTGCCAAACCTGGTAATACCGTTTGGCGTGGCTGTCGTGCTGGCAGTGGCATTGGCGCTCGCCTGGCACCATTGGAAGAAATAGAAACTCAACCGAGATGGGGCTGGGCAGCACAAACGCTCCCAGCCTCTGTCTATTATACCCGTGGAGACAATTGGAATTAACAACGGGTCACTGGAAATTCGCCTTAATAACGAATGGCCAGTTACCAGAAGTGTCGAAGGAATGGTTGACCGTTCGCTTATACGATCTGCTTTCCTGCATCCGGTCCCACAGACTGGTCGTATACGGCTTCAACTGTAATTTGGACAACATACTTGAGCGGGGGCAACTTCATCGGAGCCTTCTTTATCTCCTCGGCCACTTGCTCGAATACCAGCCCTGACTCCAGTATTTTTCCCGAACCCTTGATCTGGTAGCCCTTATAGGTAGTCATGTCCGCGACCGTGACAGCGACTTTGCGATTGGCCCAGAGGTTTTCGCGAGTCTTCCGTGAAAACAGATCGGCGAAGACAATATGCTCATCGTCAATTATCTTAACCGATCCCTTGGGTGTCGTGTTGGGCATGCCATCAGCTGAGGCTGTCGCCACCCACGCCATTTTGCCTATCATGAACTCCTGAACTTCTTTCGGTATTTTTGCCATATGGTTCTTCTTATTGTTGTGACGTTGTTTTCTGTTTCGCGTCAGGAAAACTCTACACCCCGGCTCTCCCGCTGTCGAGTGCATTCAACCCCCTCCCACTGAAACACAGAGATTGAGGGTATAGCAGAGTAATGGGCCGGCTTCATGTCGGATCCCTATCTGCCGCAATCACGCGGCCATCAAAACCAATGGTGACCGCCGTGCGCAGAATCCCTGTGCCCTGTGGTCGCCTTCAACCAGAAAGGAACACACAAAATGAGCCCAAGGGCTGGATTTGTATTGATTGATCAGATTGAACCACGGCTGCGTGCAATCATCCCGCACATCAGGCCAGTGGGCGCAGAAGACGCCGAAGAGTTGATGCAAGATGCTCTGACAGTTGCCGCTCAAATGATGGACCGACTTGAGCAAATCGGAAAACAAGTGACCCCCGGCAACATCGCCTATTATGTCATCTTGCACATGAAGTCAGGCAGGCGATCCTACAGTGCAGGGAGGACCGACGTGATGGGTGCAGGAACAGCTCTCGATGGTCTGAGCAGTGTCCAGTCGTTTGAAGACCCTGCTGGATTCGACCCGGAGACCAACGAAGAAATTCCTTTGGGCGATCTCCTGTGCTCCGAGCAGGACGATCCAGCCCAATCGGCCGGGAGAATGATGGACTGGGAAGCCTTCTTGGATACGCACAATCCCCGATACGAGGCAATGGTGAATGACTTCGCCCAAGGGAAGCGTGCCACGGATACGGCAGCCAGGTTTGGATTCAGCAATTCATGGGCGCATGACCTCAAAGAAAAGCTCGCCGGGGATCTGCGTGAATACTTCGGTGAATCGGCCGTTGCAGACTCACTCCAGATCCCTGCTTGGAGAGGGAACCTCGTGGTGGATCAGGAGAAAGCAGCATGCCGGGCAGACAGACGCAGGGGTTGAATCCCCAGAGAAACGCGCCTGCGAGGTGCGTTTCTTTTTAACTACGAGTGATTGTCCGAGTGAGATACGCGGTAGCACAGAAGAAAGCTTGAAAGCGTATGAAAGCGGCTTAACGTGTAAGTGCAAGATAGATAAGATAAAGGATAACTAGAATAAACAGAGCCAATAATATTTTGCAGACCTTAACAATGGTTTTCCATAATCCTCCCTTGCTCTTAATGCCTGGAATTTTTGTCGGCTTGCCCTGTTTAACTCCTGAATAAGTAGAAGGGAAAGTAATATCATCCACTGAAAAATCTGCTCGTTTACCTTTCTTGATACAATCGGGATACAGCAATTTATAGACGAGAAAGAACTGCTCTTTGCTTATCTCATTAAAATGAATCTTGTAAACTTTCTCAAATCGTTCCCTGATTGTTTTTACCTGTGATTTGCTAGGCTTTTTGAATACGCTTTTGTAGTCTGATATATCTTCCATAGTATTTGGAAACTCCCATCCATCACTTCCAAAAAACATATCCCATTCTTCTAATTCCTCCGCGAGTTCTTCTTTTTCAGATTGTATTTCTTCCTTTGCTACCTGAACCGCTTCTGTAGCATCTCTTAAAGCTTCCACATATTCATCATTTTCATCTTTAATTGCTTGCTTTGCCTCTTCAACGGCTTCCAGAGCAGCTTCTAAATCATCTTTATTGGTATCAGAGCTAATTTGTAGCTTTTCCAGTCGTGCAAGAGCCAAATCGTATTCTTGCTTTGCCTGTGCTATTGCTCCAGTTGCCTTTAATTGTGCCAGTTCGGCAACGGCTTTATCATATTCTCGCTTTGCGATTCCTTCTCTCTCATGGTATTCATACAAATCAGGGCGGATATTATGTTTTACTTTGTTCCAATCAGAATCTGGATACCGTTTAATCGCTTCTGCGATTAAACCTGATGCCGTTGGTTTTGTAATGTCTGGAGTATATGGAACACAGTGATAATCGAGATATGCCAGTTGTTTAGGTGTAGGGGCATTTCTTATCCTTTCTTGCTCTGCTATTGATTGGCTCCTCTCGATCTTCTTTCTCTCCTTTTCTTCCTGCTCCTTGTTCTTAATGTCATCAATCAGAATTTGGGCTTCCGTCTTGGTCAAGGTATCAAAAGGGATATTCCTCTTGGCTAGAAAGTTTGTCTGCGTCTTGGTGGGGGTATCCTTGCTTTTCTTCTTTGGGGCTTCCTGAGCGGTTTGTGGGGCTTCTGGCTGCTGTTCTGCGTAGGCGGATTGTGCAAGTGTCGGCAACTCAGAGATCGGCAACCAATCTGCCATTCCTTCCCGCCAGTAGAAAGCCGTGTTGTTTATCGTTCCAGAGGCAAGCAGAGAGGCAACCTGATCCTCCTGAAACTCCCCTAGATGCTCTCCGTTGCGGGAAATGTGAATCATATGGTCGAATTGTGGCATCATGAAGGCGGGACCGTGGAAGTCGAGCCGTTTTTGCCATCCAATTTTATTTCCACCAGGCAACCGGGAGGCAAGCCCGTGCACCAGTTTTCATTCGCTACGGAGATGGTATTTTTCTTGCCTCTCCGCTATTCCTGTAATACGAAACAACCAATTCCATTTGGAATAAACAACAAACCAACACACATATGTCATTATCCCTAGTAGAAGCACTCAAAGCACTTGATGAAGAGGCGGAAGCAAAGAAAGCGGCTTTGAGGCAACAATACAAAACAGAAATTGTCAAGAAACTCGCCGATGCCAAGGCCGTAGTAGCAGATCTGGAGAAACAATACGAGGCGGCGACAGGTAAGACCGTCACCGGAGCCAAAGTTGCCCGTGTTCGCCTCTCTCCTGATGAGATTAAAGCACTGGAAGCCAAAGTGGACGGCATCATCAAGGCTGCCAAAGACGGTATCAGCATGGGCGACATTGTCCAGAAGGCCGGCGCATCAGCATCCGCTGTCAGGAAGGCCGTGAAGAGCCTCAAAGGCATCAAAACGACCGGCAACAAGGCAACGACCCTGTATCACACCAAATAAACCAATTCCACCGCAGAGAAAGCCCCTCGGGTTCACTCCCCCTGGGGCTTTTTTGTGTCACCAACTGGATCGTTGGCGAACTCCCGTTATGTCACGTCCACTTTTTCGGGGTCAGGCCAAACTCACCCCAGAAAACCGGAAGAACCTCTCCTCTTGCCGCCTCGTGCCGTGATCATCATATTCGTCGTAGCCGTAGCGCTACGACATCTACGATCCGAAGCTTACAATGTGGTCCGCGGTGAGTCGCTTACTGAGCATTACACTTTCTTACCGCTCTTCCGCTTCTTCGATTTGGCAGGCTTCTTGGCGGCTTTGGTTGCTTTGGTCTTCTTGCTGCGTTTCTTCCTCTTCTTTGCGGGTTTGGAGGGAGTGACGGCATCAGCAGCTTCGACAACCGATGTAACTGCCCCTTTGATTACCTTGGCAATTTCGGTTTCAATATCGGCGACGGCCTTGATGAGTTGCTCCTTCTTCGAGGTGATGCTGAGCAAACTCCGAAGGGTGTCGCTGGTGATGTGTTTGATGTCCATGGAGGTAGTAGGCAACAGGGGATGGTGGTTTGCAACAAAATTCGAGATTGTGCCAACACGACCCTCCCTCTATGGAATCTTGCGCTTCCAATTATCTCTTGCGTGAGGGGGATCAACCTCATTTAATCGCCTCGCGGTAGATATCCTCCGAATCATGAACATCACAATCCACAAAAACGGTCAGCAGCTCGGGCCGTTCACAGAATCGCAGGTTGGCGAAATGTTGAAATCTGGCCAAATTGCACTTGAAGACCTGGCATGGACCGAGGGCATGGAGGAATGGAAACCACTGTCATCGTTCGAGCACCTGCAACCCATCCCCTCCCAGGCTTCTCCTCCGACTCCGTTGCCCCTGCCTTACAAGGATCGTTCGGTGGGCCTGACCATCTTCGGCATTCTGACGATATTGCTGGGCTGCCTGGCTGGGCTGTTTGTTCCCTTGATGCTATTCGGACAGATGGCCTCTTCTAAACCCACAGGCACGTCGGCCCCCATTTCTACCATTCTCCCAGTCATGTTCATCTACGGCATTTTGGCAGTGGCGTTAATCTGGCTGGGCATTGGCTCCATCATGGCTCGGCGCTGGGCCAGGGCGTTGTTGCTCATCTTTTCCTGGTGCTGGCTCATCATGGGAGTCTTTGATGTGGTTTTTATGGCGTTTATATTGCCGAAAACACTGGCGAACCTGCCCTCCAGCGGAACAACCAATCATCCTGCGGTGCCTGCGGCAATGATGACCGGGATAATGGTCGGCATGTTCCTGGTCTTCGGCGTCACTTTTGTGATTCTTCCGGCGATCTGGACATCTTTCTACAGCAGTCGGCATGTGAAGGCGACATGTGAGGCGCGTGATCCGGTGATACGCTGGACCGATGGCTGCCCGTTACCGGTGCTGGCCATTTGTTTGTGGTTGGCATTTTCCGTCCCGATGATGCTGATTGCTCCACTTGTAGGCCATGGCGTGATACCGTTTTTTGGAATGTTTCTCACGGGTGTGCCGGGGACGTTGTTCTGTCTCGTGGTCGCTGCGATCTGGGGTTACTCGGCTTGGTCGATGTATAGATTGGAGCAGCGGGGTTGGTGGCTGACCCTGATCGCTTTTTGCGTGTTCATGGTGTCCGGCATCCTGACCTTTGCGCACCACGATATGTTGGAAATGTATCGGCTGATGGGCTATCCCGAGGTGCAAATCGAACAGATACAGAAAACTGGTTTGCTGGTTGGGAACCACATGGCCTGGCTGATGGCATTTTTCGCGTTGCCGTTCCTGGGCTATCTGCTCTTCATCAAAAAATACTTGGTCCGCAAATAACTCCCCAACTGTGGACATGCTTCTGGATTCAGGCGCGTGCATGGTATTTATAATCATCAATCCGTCGGGCTGACTACACTAGGTCATTGAAGACCCGGATTGAAGCAGAACAGAGAAAGCTCCAAGCACCGGGGGCTTTTTTTGTATCGGGTATTCTTGCCTTTTGAACAGTTTCCTGCGATTGCTCTCAGGCAACCCATGAACCAACTGTATTACGGCGACAATCTCCACGTTCTGCGGGACCACATCGCAGACGAATTCGTTGACCTGATCTACCTCGATCCCCCGTTCAACTCCAAACGCGACTACAATCTCCTGTTCAAATCGCCGAAGGGACACGAGAGCGAGGCCCAGATTACAGCTTTTGAGGATTCCTGGCATTGGGGCGAACAGGCTGAGCGGGAGTTTGATGAATTGGTTCACTCCCCCAACACCGACGTTTCAGAGTTGATGCAGTCACTCCGTCGTTTCCTCGGTGAAAACGACATGATGGCCTACCTCACCATGATGGCAAATCGTCTGCTGGAGCTTCATCGTGTTCTCAAACCCACCGGCTCGCTCTATCTCCACTGTGACCCGACTGCCTCCCATTATTTGAAAATCGTCCTTGATGGGGTTTTTGGGAAGACGAACTTCCGCAGCGAAATAATTTGGAAGAGAACTAGCGCACATAGCGGAGCAAATCGTTACGGTCCTGTTCACGACGTAATACTCTTCTATGGCAAGTCCGATGTAATTCTTTGGAACGAGATATACCAACCGTTCTCGCAAACTTACCTCGATGAATTTTACACCCACTACGATACAGATGGAAAGCGCTGGCGTCGTTCTGATTTAACTGGTGATGGAGTCCGGCAAGGTGACAGCGGCAAAACGTGGCGCGGCATTGACGTAACTTCAAAGAAACGGCATTGGGCAGTTCCCGGTGATGTGTGCGAGCGTTTGAAGATTAAAGGAACAACCGTGCAAGAGCGACTTGATGCGCTCGATGCAGCAGGGCGAATTCATTGGCCGAAGAAGGCTGGCGGTGTTCCGATGTTCAAGCGTTACGTTGATGAACAACCGGGCGTTCCGCTGCAATCTGTTTGGGACGACATCAATCCAATTCACAATCTTGCCGAAGAGCGTCTTGGCTATCCAACGCAAAAGCCGCTCGCCCTGTTGGAACGCATTGTTGAAGCAAGCAGCAATGAGGGCGACGTGGTGCTTGATCCGTTCTGTGGTTGTGGCACTGCTGTTCACGCGGCGCAAAAACTCAATCGCGCATGGATTGGTATAGATATTACGCACCTTGCCATTTCGCTCATCGAAAAACGGCTGAAGGATGCCTTCGGCGAGAAATGCCAGTTTGAAGTTCATGGCACCCCCAAAGACCTGGATGCCGCTCGGGATCTCGCCATACGGGATAAATACCAGTTCCAATGGTGGGCGGTGTCCCTCGTGGATGCGCAACCATTCCAGGGCAAGAAGAAGGGTGCAGATGGCGGTATTGACGGGTTGAAATTCTTTCATGACGTGGACAAGGCAGGTGCGCGAAAGATCGTCGTGAGCGTGAAAGGTGGGGGATTGAAAGCCGATGATGTTCGTGCCCTCAACCACGTCCGTGAACGTGAAAAGGCCGAGATTGCTCTATTCATCTCCTTGGAAACACCGACAAAAGGGATGATTGCCGATGCTGCCAGTGCCGGTTTTTATGAAAGTGCCAACGGGAGAAAGTTTGCCCGTATTCAATTACTTCCTGTCCCTGATCTCCTCAATGGGAACAAGCGTGCAGAGCATCCCGACTACCAGCCGAGTGTAAATTTCAAACAGGCCAAAGCCGAGAAACAGCACCACCAGGAAGATCTACTTTGATGCGATGGATCCGAAACTGAAAGCGTGGGTTGACGAGCAGGAACAACTGAAAACCGTTGGCCGGGCTCTTGACGGCAAAGACCTTCCGCCTGATGAAGAATCCCGATCACCGGTAAACTGGTCTGGTATTGCGATTTTGATTGGGATTGCCGTGGTGATCATTTTGTTCGCAGTCATGCTCTGCTTCCAGAATCAGAAAGCGCCTGAACCAGCATTCTCCGTCGCCACAGCCACCCAAAAGGCGGGAGTTCCACAGGGTATTGTCGATTCACAGGGGAGAGTTCAAGTTTGGGTTGGCGAAACGACTCATGGAGTGATTCCACCAGGGGCAGTCAAGATGGAGGGCAACATTCACGAACCCGGAAAAGTCACCTACGTTATGAAGGACGGCACACGAATGACGGTCACCAACTCAAGGTGATCATTAAAAACATGCAGGAATACCGATTTCTGGTGCAGGGGTCTGCCGCTGATCCATACGAGGTCCATTTTATCCAGAAGGATGGCGGCAACCTATCCGCATACTGCACCTGCCAGGCAGGCAGTAACGGGATGCATTGCAAGCATCGATTGAATATCCTTGCTGGTCTTGTCGATGGGATTGTCAGCCCGAATACCCAAGACGTCGCAACCGTTCACTCCTGGTTACCGGGAACCGATATAGAGCGTGCCATGCAGGAATTGGTTGCATTGGAGAAAGAGGCCGAGGCGATCAAGAAACGATTGGGATCGGCAAAAAAGTCTCTGGCGAAGGCAATGCTCGATTGAATTCTAATGCGCGACATCGCTTCAGAGTTTGATACTATTGAGAAGACGAAGTATCAAATTGGTGGTCCAACATTCTTTTCTCGATCTCACAAAAAGACCAGGGAGTGGCAGGTGCTCGGGGTTACCCAGAATATCCTGAGGGAACAAGGCTTTGATTATCCCGTTTACGCGAAGGAGCAGGAAAAGCCAGACTTTATAGCCTATCGAGATGACGGTTCAATATGGAGTCGAATAGAAATTGTTGAGATTTTGGTGCCTGGATACAAAAGGCAAGATTATCACAAAAAACTAGCGCAACGCAAACATCCTCATTTTTTTGGACGCATTAAGCCTTTAACTGAACCGTTTGCCCCGCTACGCGAGCAAATCGCAAAAAAGTCTTTAAAACCTTATGCAAGGGATTCAACTCTTATCGTTTATTACGATATCGGAAGACTACACATCGAAGATGCGCATTTGCCATTTGAAAAACTCATTTCAGATGAGCATAATCGGCAGCCTTTGGATCACATAAACACATTTAGGCGTGTTCTCGTTTTGAATGCCAGCCTCGATGCACTTTTAGAAATTTACCCAGCGTGGATTGTTATTAAGCCAGACGTGAATGGAGCGTAATACTGAAAAGTTGATGAATACCCCATTTTCAAAAGATCAGAAGGCAGAGATTGTTTCGTCACTCCGGAGGTATTTCACCGAGAACCTTGATTCCGAGCTGAGCGAGATGCAGGCGGGCTTCCTCCTGGAATACCTCATGAACGAAATCGCGCCATTCGCCTACAACCAAGGTGTTGAAGATGCCCAGAAATACTTTTTGAGGACAACCGAGGATTTACCGGGCACATGCTTCCAGGCACCCATGATGTTCTGGAAATCCCGAAAGGGAACGGTGAGGAGATCACCGGGGAGTTGATCTACTGGGCATATATTCGCCCAACTTTTTTTTCGAGAGAGGCCAATCAAGAGACCTGGTGAAATGCACCGTCTATACCGAGAAATTATCGCCCGGCATCGGATGTCTCGGCGGCGATTTCGAGCCCGACACGGGGCGCTGAGAGGCCCTTTTTTCATGACCGCCCCGAAAAAATCTCGGTTTTTCGACCTCCTGGCTCGGTCGGTTCTGAACTGCGTGTTCAACGATGTTTCGTGGAGTCAATTTTGTCAGAAATCCTGGTGATCGAGATCCCGATGAGATTTTCGACTCGCCGGCGAATCGTCGGTGCGAAATCCAGGACGGAGTTTTCAAATCGCCTGCGTGAGGTCAAAGGCAGGCGAAAAATGATGATT